>Ga0180431_10000756_pt1 | contig 45916 bp, 45 predicted proteins | sample SS_ome_11_FD_132459 | JGI IMG/M metagenome (GOLD analysis project Ga0180431, IMG submission 132459) | Hypersaline lake sediment archaeal communities from the Salton Sea, California, USA - SS_1_MS_1 metaG | ecosystem: Environmental > Aquatic > Non-marine Saline and Alkaline > Hypersaline >... | reverse complement strand
TATGGTGATATAAAAAGAGCATACAGGGAAAAAGATTTTCAAATATTCTGGGGGGATATAACTGATTATGAAAGGGTAAGGGAGGCGGCTAATGATACGGATATCATTATACACCAGGCCTTCATAATCCCGCCGCTGTCCGAGGAAAAGCCTAACTGGGCCTGGGAAATAAATGTAGAGGGTACCAGGAATTTGATCAAGGCAGCCAGTGAATCAGATTCAAGACCAGGAATGGTATTTACATCATCAGTATCAGTATTCGGCAAGACACAGGACCTTGCTCCGCCCAGGGATACAACCGAAAATGTACAGCCTACAGATAATTATTCACATCATAAAGTTGCCTGCGAACAGCTTGTGAAGGTCTCCGGACTTAAGTGGACTATCCTGAGACTGGGAGCAGTATTGGCACCATCATTATGCGAGATAGACCCTTTGCTTTTTAGTGTACCTCTGGATAATAGGATAGAGCTTATCCATGCTGCCGATGCAGGTTATGCTATTGCTGAGGCAGCAGTCAATAATGATATATGGGGAAGCATCCACCTGATCGGCGGGGGAAAGCGCTGCCAGATGCTGCAGAAGGAATTTATCGGAAAAGTGCTGGAAGAAATAGGAGTAGGTATGCTTCCTGAAGAAGCATTCACCAGCAATCCTTTTTATACTGACTGGATGGATACAAAAAGGAGCCAGGAAATACTGGATTACCAGAAAAGAGACCTGGATGATTTCCTTGAAGATATACGCAGGTCGCTGGGTATAAGAAGACATCTGGTAAAGATGGTGAAGCCGGCAGTAAAATACTGGCTGCTGAAAAAATCTCCATATATAGCTAATAAATCTTTAAAGAAGAAAATACCGGGGAAGATCTTAAAGGAAAAGCCAGCCGCAGCTTTATAATATAAACAGATCCTGAAATAAATTAACTCTAAACAGGGACTTTGCCAATAGTATTTCCAGTTGAGATATCTGCAGGGGATTAGAGTAATAGCCTATATCCATTTTTTCTTGTATTGAGAATACTATTATGTAAAATAATCTTAGAGGGAACCAGATACTTTTTAAACCCTGACTGACAAATAGAGGTAACTGTTGGATTTTTATTCCGGCATTTACTAGAATAGAAGTAAATATGCTATGTAAAGGATTACATTATGATCTAAAAACATGAAAGGAATCACATGCCACCCTTAAAATACGTAATCGGACTTGACTTTGGGACCGACTCGGTACGCTCAGTAATAGTAGATGTAAAGGAAGGAAGGGAAGTGTCAACTGCAGTATCCTACTATAGCCGCTGGAGCAAGGGAAAATATTCAGATCCTTCGATAAACCAGTTCCGTCACCATCCCTTAGACTATATAGAATCCCTTACAGAGTCTATTAAGGAAGCACTAAAGCTGGCCCCCGGGGAAGTACAGGAAAATATAATAGGCATAGGCATAGATACCACCGGCTCCACTCCGGCCCCGGTAGATAAGGATGGAACCGTACTATCCCTTAAAGATGAATTTAAACATGACCCTGACGGGATGTTTATCCTGTGGAAGGACCATACAGCCGTCCAGGAAGCGGCACTCATAAATGATACTGCAAAAACCTGGGGCGGCATAGACTATACAAAATACTCGGGAGGGGTATATTCTTCCGAGTGGTTTTTTTCCAAGATACTCCATACCATAAGGAAAAATAAAAAAGTAGCCGGTAAAGCCTATTCCTGGGTAGAGCTAGCCGACTGGATTCCGGCCATACTTACAGGCAATACAGATCCACATAAAATTAAAAGGTCAAGATGCGCTGCCGGGCATAAGGCTATGTGGCATGCATCGTGGGAAGGCCTGCCCTCAGAAGAGTTTTTAACAAAAGTAGACCCCCTCTTATCAGACTTAAGGGACAGGCTATATACAGATACCTATACTGCAGATAAAAAAGCAGGGGACCTGACAGAAAAGTGGGCCCAAAAACTGGGCCTTCCTTCCGGCATTGCCGTAACCGTTGGCGCATTTGATGCCCATATGGGTCCGGTTGGTGCAGGAATAAGAGAAAAAAGCTTTGTAAAGATAATAGGCACATCCTGCTGTGATATGGCAGTATCTGACCCTGATATAATAGGCGACAGGGCAGTAGCCGGCATATGCGGCCAGGTAGACGGCTCCATAATCCCAAATTTTATCGGCCTTGAGGCAGGACAGTCATCATTCGGAGATGCCTATGCCTGGTTTAAGGATATCCTTATGTGGCCCATAGACAATTTACTGGGGGATGATAGAAAGATAGAAGACATAGAATTTAAGATAATCCCTGAGCTATCCAGACAGGCAGAAAAGATATCCCCAAAAGAAACCACACTAATAGCTCTAGACTGGCTAAACGGCAGGAGGACACCCTATGCTGACCAAATGCTAAAAGGAGCTATTTTTGGCCTATCACTGGGGACTACCGCTCCTGCCATATACAGAGCTATTGTAGAGGCCACAGCCTTTGGTTCCAGAGCCATAATAGAAAGGTTCAGGCAAGACGGGGTAGAAATAGACGAGGTAATAGCCATAGGGGGCATATCTAAAAAGTCACCCTTTGTAATGCAGATACTGGCAGATATAATAGATATGCCGGTAAAGGTAGCCCAGTCTTTCCAGGCAGTAGCTTTGGGAGCTTCTGTCTTTGCTGCCGTAGCTTCCGGCTATTATCCAAGCATAGAGGCTGCCCAGGATAAGATGGCAAGCCCTATAGAAAAGACTTACAAGCCGGTAAAGGAAAATGTAGAGATATATAAAAGGCTTTACGGGCTCTACAAAGAGCTGGGAGAAGCCACAGAAGACATCTTGAGGAAGTTATGAATGACCAGGAAGAACTTAAGCAAAAGGTATTCGACGCCAATATGACCCTGGCCGCATCTGGACTGGTAACCGGGACTTTCGGAAATGTAAGTGGAATAGACAAAGAAAAGGGGATAGTAGCTATAAAACCTTCAGGCATTCCCTATGATAAATTAAAGCCTTCTGATATGGTCCTTATAAACCTGCAGGGAGAAAAAATAGAAAAGGATAGCGCCAATCCCTCATCTGACACCGATACCCACCTTGAGCTTTACAAAAGCTTTAAAGACATTGGGGGAGTGACCCACAGCCATTCGGCTTATGCCACCGCCTTTTCCCAGGCAAAGACTGCCATACCGTGTCTGGGTACCACCCACGCAGATTATTTCTACGGTGCTGTCCCTGTAACCGAAGTAATAGGGGATAGCTGTATATCATCCGGCTATGAGGCTGAAACGGGAAAGCTTATAGCAGAGACCTTTAAGAACCGGGACTACAGGAGCATGAAGGCCTGCCTGGTAGCCTGCCACGGACCCTTTGCCTGGGGAGGAGATGCCGGGGAGTCTGTAGATATTGCCACAGAACTGGAGCATATTGCCATGCTTGCCTACAGGTCCATAGTTATAAATAGCTCTGTGGGCGATATTAAGAAGACGCTTCTGGATAAGCACTACTACAGGAAGCATGGAAAAGATGCCTATTATGGGCAGGATGATACATAGCCTCATACCAGCTGGTCATGTCTTTCCATCATGGTAAATATTGTTTTTGATATAAAGAAGTATGTCTTATAGAATTATTATATTAAAAATAAAGGTGGAGGTCTCATGGAAAAGGTACTTACCAGGATAAACCACATATCAGCCTATATCTTGATAGTGCTGGTACTCCTGATACTCATAACCGGTTACAGGCAGGTAGGCTATTTTACATTCTTTACCAGGGGCCTGGCAAATTCCCTGCATCAGATATATTTAAATATTGCAGGGCTTGTAGTGGGAGCAGTACATGTCCTGCTTTCTGTAAGGAGGGCTCTTACAAGGAATAAGATAAAAGGGGTATATATAAATATAATCCTGGCCCTTATCGGAATAGTGGTTGTGGGCGGTTTTTCATACTTTACATTTTTCTAGATTAAAAAAATTTTTAAGCAGGTTCTTATGAAAAGAAAATTGACGATAATACTTGTAGCAGCATCACTGGCAGCGGCTCTTGGCTTTTTCATTTATTTTATCGTGGACAATGAGATGTCCCGTAGGACCGGGGGCGAGGAAGCTTTTATTCCTGAGGAAATAGATATCAGCACTATAAAAGATGATATAGGATTTGCCAGGACCATCCCTGACTATGAAATACTTTATACCGGTCTGGTTGGCGAGGAAAAGACAACGGATTTTTTGACTATAATTGAAGAAAATATGGATATGGTAGAGTCATTTAAAGCCACCGGTTTACGTACCGATGGGGAAGTAGTCGAGGAAAACTTTACAGGTTTAAAGATAAAATACCTTTTAGATGACCTCGATATACTGGATGATTCCCAGAATATTATAATCTATGCCACAGATCTTTTTGCGGCCCAATTTGAAAGAAAGGATCTTGAAGGCGATGATATTTACCTGGTATGGAAGAAAAACGGCGAATACCTGACTCCTTCTGCAGACGGGATAATGAAGATAGTGGTAGACGGAGGACCCACCGCCAAGTGGGTAAAGAATCCGGTATTATTTGATTTTATAGCAGGGTTCAGCGACCAGATACCGGAAGCTGATGATCTCAGTACAACTGATATTGACTTTATCTCAGAGCAGAGGTTTTTCACGCTTTCCCTGGGATTTGATCCCGAGATAGATATAGATGACTGGACGCTTGCCATTGGGGGACTAGTCTCGGATCCCCTGGAACTTACCTATGATGAATTGCTTGACCTGCCCCAGGAATCTGTCTTTGCCACCCTGGAGACCATTTCCAATGCCCCCGGAGGGAGTGCAATAGGAAATGCCGTATGGACCGGGGTGCCCTTCAGTTATTTAATGGACCTGGCAGGGCTTGAAGACCCTGTCCTGGAAGCAGCTTTTTATTGTGCAGACGGATATTCTACCAGCATAACCATCGAGGAAGCTTCAGAGGACGGGGTATTGCTGGCATATAAGATGAATGGAAAGCCTCTGGCAAAACAGCACGGATTTCCAGTCAGGATGGTAGTGCCGGAAAAATACGGCATGAAATGGCCCAAGTGGGTAAATGAGATCGAATTCGTAGATTATGACTATAAGGGCTATTGGGAGCAGAGAGGATGGTCTGACTATGCCGGAAGGGACCGTCCTGAGGAAAGATATGATTGACATATCCGGAAGATGAGGTGAAAAAATGGGAACAGCCATAATGCTCCTGGGAATAATCACATATTCACTTTTTGCCCTTACCTTTATTTTCCTTATCCTTTTAAGGACTCTTAAAAAGCGCATTTTCTATAAATTGCACAGGGCAATTGCCATAGCGGCCATATGCCTGGCGACTGCCCATGGGATCATGGCAGCACTTTATTTCCGGGGACTACTATAAATTAAAAATGTTTAGGGATATGAATAAGAATACTATGAATCATTTTATACTGCTGCTGGCTGTATTTATGACTATCACCTTTCCTATTACTATTGCCTGCCAGTCTTCCGCCCTATCAGCCGCAGAACTTCCATATAACCAATCAGAAGCCCTCCAGGCAAAAGAGGCAGAAGAGGCTTCCAGGCTCCATGATATACCGCATTATTATATAAAAGTGGCAATCGATATGGAAGATGCATCATATTCTGGAAGTGCAGTGATAGATTATACAAATATTGAAGGCAGGGAGCTTTCCAGCATATTCCTCCGCCTTATCCCCAATGGAGGAGGAACATATGGAAACGGCCTCCTGGCTGTAGAAAGCCTTATGGTAAACGGCAGCAGCGTTGAGACAAAATATTCACTTGATGACAGTGCCCTGGAAATAATGCTTGATGAGCCCCTGGAAGCCGGAGCCCACCTGGTTATAAGATTTGATTTTGAAGGCAATGTCCCTGTTGATTTTGATGGCGGGGGCTATGGGATATTTAACTTAAAGGATGGAGTCATGTCTCTTGCTGGATGGTATCCCATACTTGCGGTTTATGATGATGAAGGATGGAATATTGATCCGGTGTCCACTATCGGGGACTCTGTCTATAGCGATATTGCATATTATACCGTTGAGCTTACCCTGCCTGATGGTATCATCCATGCAGCCACCGGGTCCATGATAAGGGAAACCCGGGACGGCAGCAGCATAAAATACAATTATGTCTCAGGGCCGGTCAGGGATTTTTTTATTGCCGCCGGCAATGATTTCAAGGTAAAGACAAAGAAATTGCAGGGTATTATTGTCAATGTCTACTACCTGCCCGGCCATGAACAGTCTGCCGATATGACTCTTGGCATAGCCAAAGGCTCCCTAAAGACTTTCACTGATAAATTCGGGACTTATCCATATGATGAGCTGGATATTGTGGAAGCTCCCATGAACGGCTCCATAGCAGTAGAATTTCCCGGTATCGTGGTGGTGGGGAGCCAGGTATTTGGAAATGCAGTTTTTACTTCCCATGAGATAGCCCATCAGTGGTGGTATAATATAGTGGGAAATGATGTTATAGATGATCCCTGGCTGGATGAAGCCCTTACTACATATTCCTCTATTCTTTATTATGAGTTCAGCCGGAGCGGTGTCGAGCACGGTCAGGTGCTTGATTATTTTGAAAATGAATATGAAAATACCCTATCCTCGGGAAATGATGATATGATTGCCCAGGGCCTGGACCATTTTGAAAAGCTGGGAGGCAGGCATTACAGCCGGATAGTGTATACAAAAGGGGCAATATTCTATCATCGATTAAGACAGGAGATAGGCGATAAGGCTTTTTTTGCAGCACTGAAAGATTATTACAAAGACCTTAAGTACAGCATTGCCTCCAATGAAGATATCCTGGACAGATTTGAGGAATTTTCCGGCAAACAGCTGGACAGCTTCTATAGCCAGTGGCTGTATTAAAATCAATCAAGCTGTATTTGTCCGCTGCTCCTGGCCGAGTGTGCCCTGTCAAAATCTATTGAGCCATTGTTTATCGCAAGTATTATATTATATGTATTTCCCGGAGAAAGGACTTTATCAAATTCATCTCCTGAATCCAGGGGAATGGAGAATTCATATACTGTAAGATCGCTTTCCTTATTTGCAGCAGATACTGTTATATCCTTGCTTCCTCCAAGGCTGCTGTCAGCATTATGGGCGAATGAAGATGTCCCGAAATCATCACGTAAAAGCAGTTTTCCTTCATCAAGGGCTAAAAATATTATATTAGCGCCTTTCATGGCAGATTCAGGATCAAAACCTATTGAAACCCATCCTGAAGAATCAGTCTCAATTCCTATAAATAATTCGCTCCCATCATTGTCCCAGAAAAGGTCTATTCCTGTAGGGCCATCACTTAATGAATATTTATACTCCGACTGGCCTATTGATCCATCTGCGACTGGAGACCCGCCATTACTCTCGATGCCGGGTGTTTCTGTGCTTTCCTGGGATCCGGTAACTTCATTGGAGCTATCCCCGGATTCTTCAGCCTGGTCAATTTCCTCTGACTGGGCCGGAGCAGCCTCATCACTTTCAATTTCCGTATCAGCTGTGCACCCGGAAATTTGAAAAACAGAAATAATCAATATTGCCAGCAGCAGTACCATTATCTTAGAAAAATTCATACTTTACCTTCCTGAAATATTATCAATGTGCAGTTCTATATATAATATTATATTGGAAAAGTATGTATTTATGAAATACCTTTAAGGCTCACGGCAGTACCCGGGACAATATTTGAATTAAACAGATAATTGTAAGAAAATATAAAAAAACAGTGAAAGGAGCAGCAATGACTGAGAAGATGCAGATCTACAAATGTGAGATATGCGGAAATATAGTAGAGATGGTCCATGGAGGAAAAGGTAAGCTTATTTGCTGTGGACAGCCCATGGGTTTTTATGAGGAAAATTCAACCGATGCTGCCCAGGAAAAGCATGTACCGGTTGTGGAGAAGACCGATAATGGCTATAAGATTACCGTGGGAAGCACAGCACACCCCATGGAGGAAGACCACTATATTGAGTGGATAGAGATTATAGCTGGTGAATTTTCATCCAGGCAGTTCCTGGATCCGGGAGATGAACCCCGGGCAGTATTCTGTACTGATTCAGGTGATGTAGCTGCCAGGGCATATTGCAATATTCACGGACTCTGGAGATCATAAAATAACAGGACAAACAATTGGCATAGCCGCATACCTCCAAATAGATATGCGGCTATGCTTATAGAAAGGGAGTTATTCTAGATGGCAAAAATTAAGTTAAAGGACAATGTATATTATGTGGGAGTACCTGATCCTGAGAGAAGATTATTTGACGAGCTTATCCCCCTGCCTGACGGCACCACATATAATTCCTACCTTATTAGAGGCAGTGAAGCCACCGCACTTATTGATAGCGTTGATCCGCCCAAGATGGACGGATTGTTAAAAAATCTTGATGAGGCAGGAACAGAAAAGATCGATTACCTTATTAGCCAGCATGGGGAACAGGACCACTCGGGCTCTATCTGCGAGCTTGCCGGCAAATACCCTGATGCAGTGATCGTAACCAATGATAAGTGCAGGGGAATACTTATAGACCTCCTCCATATTCCCGAGGAAAGGTTTATGACTATAAAAGAGGGAGATACCCTGTCCCTGGGGGATAAGACCCTGGAATTTCTTTTTACGCCCTGGGTGCACTGGCCAGAGACCATGTCCACATATTTGAGGGAAGATAAAATATTATTTTCATGCGATTTTTTCGGATCCCATTATGCTCCGGATAAGGTCTTGATTTCAGAAAATGACCTGGAAAAGATCATGCCGGCAGCAAAAAGGTATTATGGGGAAATAATGCTTCCTTTCAGCAATATGATAAGAAAGAACCTGGAAAAAATAAAAGTTTTTGATATAGACATGATTGCTCCCAGCCACGGTCCGGTACATGATGATACCAGTTATATCCTGGATGCCTATAAAGAGTGGTCTTCCGGCAGGCTGGCAAATACAGTGATCATCCCTTATATCTCTATGCATGGAAGCACTGAAAAGATGGTGGAGCATCTTAAGGATTCACTGGAGAAAAAAGGAATAAAGGTTGTCGATTTCCACCTTACCGGGGATGATCTGGGAGACCTTGCATCAGCCCTTATAGATGCACCCACTATTGTAATCGGCACATCAACAGTACTGGCCGGGCCGCATCCCCAGGCAGTATATGCAGCCTATCTTGCCAGGGCACTGAGGCCGCCGGCAAAATATCTTTCGATTATCGGCTCATATGGATGGGGCGGTAAGACGGTAGAGATACTGGGAGATATTGTAGCGCCCATGAAAGCAGAAATAATCGAGCCGGTTATAATAAAAGGTTACCCCCGGGAAAAAGATCTTACTGATCTTGACCGGCTGGCCGATAAGATCGCTGCCGCCCATAAGGGATTGGGTGATGAGCTCAAATAAGGCTGAAAATATTGAATACAGCACAGATGAGCTGAGGGAAAGGCTTGACGAGATCTACCAGAAATACCATCACCGCAGCTTTGTCCACCCGGATCCGCTTGAATCTTTGTACTCATATGAAGATATAAAAGACAGGGAGATAGTAGGGCTGATAGCTTCATCCCTTGCTTATGGCAGGGTTACCCAGATACTTAAAAGCATTGGGAAGATACTTTTAGTTATGGGCGCTTCACCATATGATTATTTGATGAATACCAGCCTTGATGGCTTAAAGGATTCATTCTCATCATTCAAGCACCGCTTTACGACTGGCGATGAAATGGCCTGCCTGCTTTATGCTGCCAGGGAGATGATAGGGGATTCCGGATCCCTCAATAGGGCTTTTCTTGAAGGATATGACGGCAGGCATGAAAACATCCTTGATGCAGTACTTGCCTTTAGCAGCAAAATAAACAGCCAGGCCCGGGATTCATGCTGCAGCCTGATGCCTTCCCATACAGGGGGAAGTGCTTTCAAGAGGGTAAACCTGTATTTGAGATGGATGGTAAGAAGCGATGAAGTAGATCCGGGGGGATGGAGGGAAATACCTGCTTCCAAGCTTTTAATACCCCTTGATATCCATATGTCCCGCATTTCTGCCATACTGGGATTTACCTCCAGGAAGCAGGCAGATCTTAAGACGGTTCTTGAAGTCACAGAATCATTAAAAAAAATTGATAAAAATGATCCTATAAGATATGATTTTGCACTAACCAGGATCGGCATAAACAGGATAAAAGAGGATTTCAGGCCAAGTCGGTAGAAAAAAAGTATATTTTATTGTATTATAAAAAAATTAAATAAAAGTATTAAATAAAATATAAATAGACAAGGGGAAGGTGATGAGGAAAAAAGTATTTTCAAAGATCAAATATATAATGGTATTTACCATTATCGCAGCACTGATGCTGACAATTATGCCGGTAGCCCTGACCGGAGGAAATGCGGAACAGGTACAGGCGTTCGTTACCCGCTTTTATGTGCAGTGCCTTAACAGGCAGCCCGACCAGGCAGGACTGGATGAATGGGTGGGAAGGCTTCTTAATGGTTCCAAGACCGGAGCTGATGTAGCCCATGGCTTTGTGTTTAGCGAGGAGTTTACCAGCAATAATCATGGCAATGAGGCATTCCTTACCATCCTTTACCGGGCATTTTTTAACAGGGAGCCGGATGCTGATGGATATAATACCTGGCTTGGCCGTATGGCAGGAGGGATGTCCAGGGAAAAGGTGCTTGAAGGCTTTCTTAAATCCCAGGAATTTGCCCAGCTCTGCGCATCATATGGCATAACACCTTATGCCGGCGCACCTGCAGCAGCCACTTATACTTCAGCCGGGGGCTTTTCCTCAGGAGGAGCTACAGGCTTTCATGCCGGCCGGAAGGTAAACTTTATTATATGGGGTGATGACAGCGCATCCAACAGGGCAGGCGGAAGAGTAAGCGGAAGGACAGATATAAATATACTTGTCCACTTAAACCTTGATACCAGGAAAGCTTACCTGGTAACTATCCCCAGGGATACATGGTTCGGAGGCAGGAAGATAAACGGATATCATGCCAGCGGCGGCCATGACTATGCAGTCTCCAAATTCGAGCAGTTTATAGGCGGCAAAATAGATTTTTATGCCATTACTGACTTTGACGGATTCCCTCCCCTTATCGACTGGATGGGCGGGGTAACAGTAACAGTTGAGGAAAATATAGCTGATGGTTTCTCTGGATGCTATCTTGGTCCGGGAGTCCACCACATAAATGGCACACAGGCACTGGCACTGTCCAGAGCCAGGAAGGGAAGGACCCTTTATGGCGGAGGAGCTTATGCCAGGGAGAAACAGTCAGCTATGATGCTGGCAGAGCTGCTCCTGCAGAAGAAAGGCATGGTAAATTCCGGAAACCTGGCGAGCTTTATGGGTACCCTGGGTAATTTTATCTTTACCAATATATCTCTTGTCCAGGCAGCAGAAATACTGCCGGTACTCCTGTCACTAAATAGGGAGGATATCACAGTCACCACCTTTAACTCCTGGCCGCAGTGGTTCGGGAAAGCCAGCGCAGTAGGGTATAATGAAGCAGAAAAAAACCAGTTCTTCCAGAATATCCTTAACCAGTAAGGACAATAAATACAGAGCCCCCGGACCTGCATGGGAAAGGGGGCTTTTCCAATTTTTAAATATGTCCTTTTTTATGTATAATCTATCATGGTTTTTTAATAAGGGTCCTGCCTGGAATCGTGGATCAGATCAGGATCCAGTTTTTAGTCAGGCACAAAGATCAGGAAGCAGGATATGATAATAAAAAAGCGTTCGCAATCAGACCCCATAATCATGGATGACGGAGAAGTCTCAGGGATAAAATTTTACCCAATGCTGACAGAAAAGGATGGCGCCCCAAATTTTGCCATGAGGCTTTTTGAGATAAAACCTTTAGGCCACACCCCAAAGCATGCCCATGCCTGGGAGCATGAAGTCATTATAACCAGTGGCAGCGGATTTGTACTTAAAATTGATGAGAAGATAGCCATAGAGAAAGATGATTTTATCCTGGTACCTCCGGGGCTCCTGCACCAGTTTATAGCCGGTGAAGACGGTATGAGTATGGTTTGCGTAGTACCAAATGAAGGCCAGCCAAAATAATGAAAGCAGAAAAGCCGCTAGGGCCTATAAAAGCAGCAGGAATAGTGCTGCTTGCAAGCGCCCTTTTTTTATCAGCTTTGCCTTTTTCACTCAGCTCCTGTACCCACCGGGAAGTATTTGGCGAAATGGTTATCTGCAGCGATATCGATTCCCAGACATTTGAACCGGTAGACCTGGGAGATGAATATGAGATCAACTCTTCACAGATAGTGGCCGCTGTTAAAGTCTCAGGTATAAAAGGCGGCGATAGATGGCGGTTTACCTGGAGAAATTCTGATACCGGAAAAGTTATTGCTGATTCCGCTAATATCTATTCCACAAATAATTCAGCTTTTGTGGAGGGATATCTTTCCAACAGGCTGCTTCCTGCTGAAGGTGCTTCCATCATAGCAGAGCCCGGAGACTATTCTGTAAGTTATTACCATAATGGCGAATTGAAGGCAGAGTCCGGATTCATCATAAAAAAGCCTTCTCCAAAGATAGAAGAAATAGGGATGTATAAAGGCCTGGATGAGAATGGAGAACCGGAGACAGAGTCCCAGGTATTTTACCAGGGCGATGAAGTCTATGCCGCTATCAAACTTGATTACAAGCTATCCGGGGAAAAATACGGGATCAAGTGGTACCAGGGTGATGTGCTCCTGGGAGAGGAAGAGTACTACATAAGGGAAAATTCATATATTCCAGGATATATAATATTCCAGCTTATCAATGAAAGCCAGGAAGCCTTCCCGGTCGAGAGCTACAAATTGGAAATAATTGGTTCAGGCCGGATCGTAGAAGAATATATTTTTGAGGTGATCCCTGAAGAATATTCCGACAGCATCTTTGCCGGTGACCAGGCATATATAAATGATGAGTTTGGCTTTGAGATCACCCATCCTGACGGCTGGTTCATAGTGGAAGAAGAGATCGAGGCCGGCATTAAAACAGGCTTTACTCCAGATGACCGGATAAAAAAGATAATCATCGACATGTGGGTGCTTAAAAAAGACTATTCCCCTGAACCCGCCGATTATTCCAGTTTCGCTGACAAGCTCCTGGCAGAACAGGAGGACCAGGACCAGGAAGGCGATATTGAAAAAACCGAGAGCAGCGGTACTGCAGGAGATATTGAACTGTTCGAAGTCAGGTATGATAATATAGATAAAACTGGCGGAGGCTGGTCTATGACTTTCAGCTTCTTTAAAAAAGACGGCCTGCTTTTTCTTTTTATGAGATTGGCTGATCCTTCATATATTGATTATAGTGAAAAAGTAGTAGACTATATGATAGGTTCCATAAGCTTTAATGAATAGTCAGCTTATTATATGAGAAGTTTTTATGAATAGTCTTGATAAAAGTCTGGGGATGCTGGCAGAAGAAAAAAAGCCGGTAAGGATAGGCCTGGCAGGGCTGGGCCAGATGGGAAGGGGCCTTCTTTCCCAGATAAGGGGTATCAGGGGCATGGAAATAGCAGCCATTGCCGACAAAGATGTGGAAGCTACCCTTAAAACTTTGAAAGATCAGGGTATTTTTGCTGAAGACTATACCTTTATTGATTCAAGGGTCCATTCAGGAGCTGCCTGCCATACAATTGAAGGCATTGAGCTCAGGGTGGACTGCTTTTCCGGAGATGCCAGGAAGAAAATAGCCGGCGCCTATAAAGAAAATATTCTTGTATATAGCGACAGCCTGGCTCTTCTTTTTGAGGCAGAAGGCATAGATGTCATAATAGATGCCACCGGTAGTCCTGAAGCGGGAGCATATATAGCCCTGAATGCGCTAACTTCGGGCAAGCATCTGGTAACGCTTAATGTAGAGATAGATGTCACTATCGGACCATTCCTGAGGGACCTATCCCAGAAACAGGGAATTGTCTACACCCTGTCAGCAGGGGATGAGCCGCCGGCAGCCAAGGAACTTTATGATTTCGCCCACATTATAGGTATGGATATCGTGGCAGCGGGAAAAGGAAAGAACAATCCCCTGGAAAGGGAAGCCAATCCGCATAGCCTTGCTGGGTATGCACAGGAAAAGGGTTCCAATCCATATATGATGACATGCTTTGTAGACGGCACTAAATCAATGGTAGAGATGGCATGCCTTTCCAATGCCACAGGACTTGTCCCTGACTGCAGGGGGATGCATGAAGTCAGGGCAAATAAGGACCAGCTCCTGGATATCATAAAGCCCAAAAGCCAGGGAGGTATCCTGGATAAGACCGGGGTAGTGGAATTTGTGATAGGGGACCTGGCTCCGGGAGTATTCCTTATATATACCACTAAAAATGACATCATAAGGGAAGAACTAAAATACCTTCTTATGGGTGATGGACCGAATTATCTTATTTACCGGCCCTACCATCTTACCAGCCTGGAGACCCCCATATCGGTCGCCAGGGCATTCCTGGATAAGGAACCGACCATGGTGCCTGAAGGGGACCTGGTTTCAGAGGTTGTGACCGTGGCCAAAAAAGATTTGAGAGCCGGAGAAAAGATAGACCGCATCGGGGGATACACCGTATATGGACTTATAGACACATTCAAAGCTGCCAGGGATGAAGAGCTTTTGCCTATAGGACTTTGTGAGGGAGCTTTGCTCAAAAGTGCTATAGAAAAAGATCGTCCTATAACATATAATGATGTAGATTTATCCGGGGATTCACTTATTTACAGGATAAGGAAACTCCAGGACAAGAGATCAAATAATAATAAATATTAGAAGCCATTTCCGGACAGGTTTCATATAACTGGGAAGTAAGATAATTGAGTTCCTTAAATATTAAGCCTAGAAGCCTTTTAATAATATTAGTAATAATAATCGCCATCTCTTCAATTGTTCCCGCCATATCTTCATGCAGTTTCAGGACCCTGGATAGATTTGAAGAGACCAGGGAGATGATGGGGACTTATGTCACTATAATAATATATTCCGAAGGGGAAAAATCCGGAGAAATAATGGAAGCAGCATTTTCAAGGATCCGGGAGATCTCCAATATCGCATCCATATATGATACCCAGAGCCAGATGTCACTTCTTAACAGGGAAGGCAACATAGATAATGCTTCTCCCGAACTGGTGGAGCTTATAAGCCTTTCAAAAGAATATTATAAGGTCTCGGGAGGAAGCTTCGATATAACCATAAGCCCGGTCCTGAGATTATGGCAGGAAGGACTGTGGAAAGAAAGCCAGGAAGTCCAGGATGAAAAGGTAGCAGAAGCCCTGGAACTGGTAGGCTCGGATATGATAAATATAGAAGGTTCTAATATATATTTTGCCGCCGATGGGATGTCCGCTGACCTGGGAGGAATAGCCAAGGGATATGCAGTAGACGAAGCTCTTAAAGTATTAGATGGATATGGCATAAGGTCAGCCCTGGTAAATGCCGGGGGAGATGTAGGCACAATAGGGAAAAAGCTTGACGGGGATAAATGGACGGTCGAGCTCGATGATCCGGATGACCTTGACGGGGAAGGCCTGGGACCTGAGCCACTTCCCTCATTTGAATTTGAGGATATGGCAGTGGCTACTTCAGGCAATTATTACAGGTATTATGATCCGGAAAAGCAGGTCCATCATATAACTGATCCCAGGACCGGCTATTCAGCAAATAAGTGTATAAGCGCTACCATAATAGCGGGCAACTGTACCGAAGCCGATGTGCTGGCAACTGCAGTATTTGTTAAAGGCCCGGCCGAAGGAATGGAGCTCGTAGAGAGCCTGGAAGGAATTGAGACCCTTATTATAGATAGTGAAGGAAATATATATCAATCTTCTGGACTTTTAAAATATATTAAGTAAAATACTTAAAGCTTTTATTTTTTTTGGGGGGAAATGGGCATACTAATAAAGAAAAAAAGTAAATTCAGGGGGCTTGACTTACCCGAGAACAAGTTCACCGAGAATAAGCCCATTGAAGAGATCCCCATACCGGAAAAAGTTATAATACCGCTGATCCAGAATATCGGCGCTCCCTGCAGTTTTATAATTGAAAGGGGAGACCTGGTAAAGACAGGCCAGAAAATAGCTGACAGCCAGAGTTATGTCTCAGCCCCCATTCACTCATCCATATCCGGGAAGGTAAAGAGGATATCAAAGATACTGAATCCTGCTACAGGCACACTTATGGATGCAGCTACTATAGAATCAGACGGGGAAGACCGCCGGGCAGAGGTAAAACCTGCCTTTGATATTGAAAAATCCCGGGATTACAGCAGGCTGGGCAGCATTATCGATTCCATGTCCAAAGATGAAATACTTAAAAAAATAAGGGAAGCCGGCGTGGTGGGCCTGGGCGGAGCAGCCTTCCCGACCCATGTAAAGTTAAACCCTCCCCCGGAAAAACCAATCGATACTGTGATCCTGAATGGCTGCGAGTGCGAACCTTTTATAACATCAGACCACAGGGTCATGCTGGAATATGGAAAGCAGGTCCTGGCCGGTCTTTATATTATAAGAAGGCTTTTAGATCCCAGTAATACCTATATAGCTATAGAAGATAATAAAAAAGATGCTATCAGCTTTATGAAAGACCTGGTCACGGAGATGGGCTTTAAGGATATGTGCCAGATCGTAAGCCTTCCTTCCAGGTATCCTATGGGAGCTGAGAAGACCCTTATAAAGACAGTAGTAAACAGAGCAGTACCTATGGGAGGACTTCCCATGGATGTAGGCGTGGTGGTAAATAATGTTACTACATCCAAGGCGATCTATGATGCTGTTATAGAGGAAAACCCCCTTATCAGCAAAGTCATTACTATAAGCGGCGAGTACCAGGAGATGAAAAATATCCTGGTCAGGATAGGTGCTCCCATAAGCCTGCTGGTCGAGCTTTGCGGCATAAAAAGAGAAAAGGCAAATAAAGTGATAGTCGGAGGTCCCATGATGGGAAACCTCCTGGTGGATCCTGATTTTCCGGTCACCAAGGGGGCAAACTGTATTCTTGCTGTTGACAGCAGGATACCCGACGAACAGAACTGCATAAATTGCGGCAGCTGTGTAAGGATATGTCCCATGAACCTGGAGCCTCTGGTATATGTAAGGAATGTAAAAGCTGGTAAGAGCGAGGGACTCGAGGATTTTTATATCAGCAATTGTATAGAATGCGGTTCCTGTGCCTATGTATGCCCGGCAAATATTCCGATTGTAGGTTATATAAAGGCAGGCAAAGCTATGCTGGCACGGGAAGCAAAAGCTAAATAAGGAAAACGGATGAATAGGGATAATACAGATATTCAAAAGAAAATGCTGATCACTCATGCTCCCCACATCTGGAGGGGCTTTTCCATCTCCAAAATAATGTATATAGTGGTCATCGCACTTGCCTTTCCTACAGCAGCAGCCATATATTTTTACGGTTATTACAGCATAATACTCATAGTGGTAAGCGTGGCGGTTTCCGTACTTACCGAATTTATAATAAAAAAGCTCAGGCGCAAAAGATTTGTTATGGACGGCAGCGCTGTTATAACAGGATTATTATTTGCCCTGGTGCTTCCTCCCAGGCTGCCCATATGGATGGCAGTAGTAGGTGCAGCTTTTGCCATTGCCATTGCCAAAGAGGCTTTCGGGGGGCTTGGATATAATATATTTAATCCCGCGCTTGTGGGCAGGGCTTTTCTGTCCGTATGTTTTCCCAGGGAGATGACTACCTGGGTGCTTCCCACATATTTCAATATGGATGCTGTAACCGGTCCTTCACCTTTAAGCGAGAGCTTCTCCTACCAGGTAGACAGGCTGGATATGTACAGGGACCTCCTGTTCGGTAATATTAGCGGTTCTATGGGCGAGACTTCGGCCCTCCTTATAATAGCCGGCGGGATAATCCTTCTTGCCTTCAGGATCATAGACTGGAGGATACCGCTTTTTTATATAGGCACTGTAGCACTGGGATCATTTTTGGTGGGCCAGGATGTAGCATATCAGCTGCTTGCCGGCGGACTTATGATAGGCGCTTTCTTTATGGCAACAGATTATGCCACCTCGCCGGTCACAGGAAATGGCAGGATAATATTTGCAGTGGGCCTGGGAATATTAACAGTGCTTTTCAGGAATTACGGGCCAATGCCAGAAGGTGTGGCTTTCTCTATACTTATCATGAATGCATTCACACCTCTTATTGATAAATATATAAAACCAAAGCCTTTTGGGTATCAGGGAAAGAAGAAAAATGCTTGAAAGACTAAAATCCAAAAGATTCTATCCCATAGTATTTCTGGCCTTAATAGTCCTGGTTTCGGTAAGCCTGCTTCTATATATAGATACATTTACCTCTGAAGTGGTAGAGGCCCAGAATAAGGCAAAAATACAGGCAGTGCTGGAAAGCATATTCCCTGAACTCACCGACTTCGAAGAGGATGGGGACCTATTTGTCATTTATGAGGGAGACAATATTACCGGGTACACCTTCCTTGCTTCAGGGAATGGATATAGCGGAATAATAAGTATGCTGGTCGGCATAAATACTGACTATACCATAAAGGATGTAGCTATACTGTCACAGACAGAGACACCCGGACTGGGGAGCAAAATAACTGAAAAAGAGTTTACAGGCCAGTTTGTAGGCCTGACATTAGATGATATAGTCCTTTCCGGAGATGGGGGCAGCATAGATTCCATCACCGGCGCTACCATAAGCTCAAGGGCTGTTACAGAAACCATCAGGGAAAAGATGGCCGGCATCATAGAGATGCTGTCTGAATAAAAAGGATAAAATAATAATATGGAAGAAGAGACACAAGAGAAAAATTTTAAGGCCAGCCAGGGCAAGGGATCGATATTCTGGAAGGAGCTGGTAAAGGGACTGGTGATATCCAATCCCGTATTCATATTGACCCTGGGGCTTTGTCCGGTACTTGCAGTCACAAATTCAATAGATAATGCCCTGGGAATGGGAGCTGGAGTAATATTCGTGCTGCTATGCTCTAATATAATCATATCAGCCATCAGGAAAGCCATACCGCCCCTGGTAAGGATACCTGTATTTATTGTGGTAATAGCCACATTTGTTACCATTCTTAGCCTGATATTTGAAGCCTATTTGCCTCCGCTTCACGAATCCCTGGGAATATATTTGTCGCTTATCGTAGTCAACTGTATAATCCTGGGAAGGGCGGAAGTCTTTGCCTCCAAGAATAATGTGCTTTATTCCATTGCTGATGCCATAGGCATCGGCCTTGGCTTTACTATAGCTCTTATAATGATAGCCCTTTTCAGGGAGATACTGGGTACAGGCGGCCTGGCAGTATTCGGGTTTAAACTATTTTCCATCCCCATACTTTCAGAGCATCCCATGACTTTCTTTATCTCGCCCCCGGGAGCATTTCTGGTTATAGGGCTATTGATGGCGCTATTCAGGTGGATCGGAGTGATAAAAGGTGAATGATCTCTTTACAATATTTATAGTAATGGCACTGGTCAATAATATAGTCCTGGCCAAGTTCCTGGGACTCTGTCCCTTTTTCGGGGTATCAAAAAAGCTTTCCAATGCAGTAAGCATGGGAATGGCTGTGACCCTGGTAATGCTCCTGGCTTCTGTAGCCACTTCTGTCATCTATAATTATATCCTGGTGCCTTTTAATGTAGAATTCATGGAGATCGTGCTATATATACTGGTGATCGCTTCCCTGGTGCAGATAGTGGAGCTTATCATAAAAAGGACCAATATAACCTTATACAATTCACTGGGTATTTTCCTTCCCCTTATAACCACCAATTGTGCAGTACTGGGTGTGACCCTTATAAATTCATCTGGAGATTATACTATACTGCAGAGCATAGTAAGTGCGCTGGGCGGGGGAATAGGATTTACCCTGGTCCTTATAATAATGTCCGGAATAAGGGAAAAGCTGGATGTAGCAGAAACTCCCCCGGCTATGAAAGGGCTTCCCATAGCTTTTATAACGGCTGCGCTATTAGCCCTGGCTTTCCTGGGTTTTAATGGATTGATGTAAATTTTAAGATATTAAATAATTATGAATATATATGCAATAATAGGAATACTGACAGCCATCGGAGTAGTCTGCGGTGTCCTCATCTATGTAATAAACAGGGTGCTTCCGGATGAGCCGGAGAGTCTTAAAAAAGCAGAAGCTGTGGCTGAGAACCTTCCCGGCATGAATTGCGGAGCCTGCGGATATCCCGGCTGCTTTGCCTATGCCCAGGCGCTGTCAAAGGACAAGGATGTTTTCTTTAGCAATACCTGTGCCACAGTCCTGCAGGAGCCGGAGATGCTCAAAAGCCTGGAGGACCTTCTGGGGCTGGAAGTGGATACCTCTGAGATGGATAAAAAGGCCGTGGTCAGGTGTTATGGCAATTCTAAGATGCTGGGTGAATATACCGGGGTAAAATCCTGTCGGGCAGCAGATAAGCTTGCCGGCGGCCCCCAGGAGTGTCCCTTCGGGTGCCTTGGATTCGGGGATTGCGTAGCAGTATGCCCCAATGAAGCTATTCATATAGATGAAAAAGAAGGCGTAGCCATAGTCGATCCGGATAAATGTTCCGGCTGCGCATTATGCGTTAAGGAATGCCCCAGGAGTATAATTGAACTGGTGCAGTCCCATGCTAATATAGTTTTTTTATGCAATTACCAGTCTATAAAGAATGTACCCGGCCGCAAGAAATGCGATATGGGGTGCCTTAGGTGCAAGAAGTGCTTTAAGGTATGCGAAAATGATGCCATTATCTGGAATGAACAAAAGGGGATACCTGAATTTGATTTTACCAAGTGCACATTATGCGGCAAATGCATAGAGATATGCCCTCATGACAGATTGGTAGAGCTTTCTGATATAGTACTCAAGGAAAAGCTGGGACTTGTGTCCTCACTGGAAAAGAAAAAGAATAAGTGATCATCTCCTGTCAATGCAGTCCTGGCGGGGACAGAGGTCACAGGCAACTCTTGTCTTATTTATCTTGTCTTCAGGCCCGAATCCATATACACCTGATACAGACATAAAGGGCACCATGAGAAAGCTGTCATTCAGCTTTACTCCGATCCTGGTCCCATCCACCATATCAAAGATCTCTTTCTGCTCCTCAATAGTCCATTTATACTGCCCCGGCGAATAAGTGCAGGTGGCTCCATAACCCTTCTGAACCAGGTTTTCTTCTTTTATGGCTTTTCCCACGCATGCTCCGGCTACACCCAGCATGCTGGTTGTAAGGGCATCAAGAATGATGGTACCCAGGGTATCCCCGCTGTCTTTTTCTGCTTTTTCCAAATTGCTTATCTTGCTGCCCAGGGAGAAGATGAAGATGGCTGCCGTATCGGAGCCAGATAGTATTTTTGAGATATTAGGCCCCTTGAACATATGGCCCGAATCAAAGAATACAGAGTCTCCCTGGATGTCTTCAATTTTGAATGAATCATATATGGCTTTGGGCTCAAGGGCATCCACCACTGCTTCACGCTTTTCTTCCAGCATGGCTTCCATGCTGGGTATGAGTTTTCCGCCCATAAGCTTTGTCAGGAATTCTTTACCAATATCTTCAGGTATATCCAGCTTTATTTCTTTTAGTATCTTCAAGAGATAAGAGTTCCTCTCAGATCATATTTACATTTGAAGTAGATTATATTATATGCCTTGGCGGCGGGCAAATGGGATCTGCAAAAAATAATTCAGGCAGATATTATAATTTTTACCAGATTTCCTTTTTAAGCAAAATGATTTAACGGTATAATATTCTCCATAGCTTATCTGAACTGGAAAGGAAATATTTTAAATATGAGTGAAAAGATGCTGGAAACAATAAAAGAACATGTAGAAAACGAGCCCTATGTAAAACTTTTTGATATAAAGCTCCTGGAGCTTAAGCCTGGATACAGCGTGGCAACCATGGAGGTAAAAGAAGACCACAAGAACCTTCACTCTACCACTCACGGAGGAGCCATATTTTCCCTTCTCGATGTGGCATTCGGTTCAGCTGCCAACTCTTATGGCATAATTACCGTAGCCCTCAATATCGAAGTCAATTATATAAGGCCCTCAAATCCGGGCGATATCCTGACAGCTGCTGCCACCGAGGTCAGCAGAGGCAGGACTGTGGGCACCTATAATATCAAGATTACAAACCAGAAAGATAAAATAATAGCTTCCAGCCAGGCGATAGGCTTTATAATGGGTAAAAAACTTCCCTTCCTTGAAAAAGATAAAGAATAGACAAGGCAAAGATTTGAAGATAATCCATACATCAGATATCCACTTAAACTCCAGGAAGAAAGAGCGCCTGGAAGCCCTGGAAGATATCCTGGCCAAAGCCGGGGAAAAGAAGGCAGACCTTGTAGTTATAAGCGGTGACATGTTCGACTCTAATGAGGAAGCTGATATCTTAAGGCCCCAGCTCCGCAAGATGCTTTCATCGCTTCCTTTCAGCATAATAGCAATCCCCGGAAATCATGATATGGAAGCATATAGCTCCGACATGAATTTCGGTGACAGTATAGAAGTATATAATAAGCTTCCCTTTGATACTATTGATCTTGATGGGATACGGATGATCGCTGTCCCCTATGCCAACCAGTCATTTAATGACCTGGCCGGACCCTTAAGCCAGGGCATTGATAAAGATAGGCTAAATATATTATTAATGCACTGCAGCCTGGACATTCCCTATTTAGGAGAAGATGAATACGGGGATGAAAAAAGGCAGGCATACCTTCCGGTTAATTCAAAAGTCCTGGGCGGTATTGGATTTGATTATGTCTTTGCCGGGCATTTCCACTCCAGGACTGTGGAAAGCCGCCTTTCAGAAAAGACAATGTTTTTGTATTCCGGCAGCCCGGTCTCCATCTCCAAAAAGGAAAAGGGCAGGCGGACTGCAGTGCTTTTAGATACTGAAAAACCTGCCAGGGACAGGATAAAGCTCTTACCCCTGGATTCCTTCTATTATGAAGATATTAATATTAGCTTTATACCCGGCAAAGAAAAAGAGATCCTGAAGAAGCTGGAAAAGACACTGTCTCAATATAAGGATCATAAGGCAGAGATCTGCCTGAATATCGGAGGTTCTATCTCCACAGGTGAGAAGGAAATTGCAGAAAACATAAGTAAGCTGGTAGAAAAAAACACTACAGATGATACAGCAATTGATTTGACCCAGGCTTACCGCGATATAAGTGTAGTGCTCCAGGACCCATTATATAGGGCATTTAAGGATAAGCTGGATGAATCCGACCTTGAGGAAGGGCTGGCAAAAGATATTGAGGATATGGTCGTATTTCAGTTTTCCAGGACAAAGGCCAGGTAGTATATGCGGATAAAAAAAATACATATAATAAAGTACGGGCCGGTGACTGATCTTGACCTTGATATCGGGCCCGGGCTCCAGATCATCATGGGCAAGAATGAAGCCGGCAAGACCCTTACCATAGAAGCTGTCATAAAGATGCTCCTGGAAGGTAAGACCAGGGACTTTGATGATATAGACAGGGTCAGCGAGGAACCTGAAGGCTATATCCTGTTTGAGGATGCAGAGGGAAAGGAAAAGAAGGTCAATATAAATAGCGGCCTGGTAAGCCACATGGACCTGGGGGGACTGGATCTCAGAAATATATTTATCATACGGGATAGTGACCTTACCCTCAGGGATGAATGCGGATATTTTAAGAATATAACCGATAAGCTGACAGGCCTCCAGCTGGAAGAGATAGACGATATTATGTCTTTTATACAGGACTTCGGCAGACTGGTAAATCCTGCCAGTGATTCTAAACTATCAAATGATAAAAAATATGATAAGATTGCGGCTTTAAGGTCACAGGCAGCAGATTTCAGCCAGGATGGAAATGATTATATAAGGACTTCTGAAGCCGGCGAGCTTGATTTCCTGGAACTTCAGCAGGTAAATACCAGGCGGGAAGTAAATGAGATAAGGGATAGTATAAAAAAGGCTGAAAAAGTTCTTGAATGGGAAAATTACAGGAAAAATACTGACAGTCTTCAGCAGCTAAAGAAGCATTGGGAGATATATGATGAATATAAGGGTTTCAGCCAGAAGAATTATGAAAAGATATCAGAACTCATAATAAGCATCGAGGGCCTTAAAAATAAGATTTCCCGGGCTAACTCAGAACAGGAAAAAAATATAAAGCAAAAAACCGGACTGGAAGAAAAGCTGGCAAAAGTCCAGGGCAAACTTGATGTGTTTGAGACTAAAAAAGCCGATATCGACAGGCTTAAGGCAGATCTTGAGATATATAATAGGAGAAAAGCTGAAGAGGTAAGGGAACCTGAGAGGTTTTCCAGGATAATAACTGTGATACTTCTCCTCCTGGCTCCGTTAAGCTTTCCTGCTGTCTATATGCCCACTCAGAACCTTCCTTACTCTTTTATATTGCCAGCGGCACTCCTTATAGCCGGCCTGGTCATATTTATTGTGAACAGGGCAGGCATAAAACCAGACAGGTTTGCCTCCGAGGGAAAGCTTCTGGAAAATGATTTTAAGAAGATAGGCTTTAAGATAGAGAGCCTGGAAGATGTACTGCCGGCAGTATCTGTATTTGAGGACGAATACAAAGAAATAGCAGGGGAGAGTGACTCGCTTAAAGACCAGATAAGACTCCTGGGAATGGAGGATAAAAGACTGTCAGATGCCCTGGAAGATGATATAAGGGATTCAAAATCATATGAGCTTGAACTCCAGGAGATAATAGGGGAGCTGGGCATCAGAGATGTCAAACAGTTTAATGAAAGCCGCAGGATAAAAAATAAGGCAGCATCAGAAATACTATCCCTGGCCCGGACGCTTCAGGAAATGCCGGGCGGGAATATTGCCGCATATGACCCGGACAGGGACCTGGACGAGATGTCTGGTGATTTTAAGCATTATATAAACCGGTGGGAAGAAATAATATTTGCCTCAAAACCTGAAGGGGAATATCCTGACGGAGGCAAGGAAGTAAGCAAAAGAACCCTGGAAGACCTCAGGTCAAGGCTGGATGAACTTGAACAAGAGGAAAGCAATCTTAAGTCCAGGCTTGAAGAGCACAAAAGAAATCTCAATGATTTCCAGAGAAGATTTGCCGCCATGGACCTTTCGCGATATCTGGAAAGCCTTAATGGATTTGATATTACCAATCTTGAAAGGTTAAAGGAAGCAGTTGATCACTCAGGGAATTTTATAGAGCTCGTAGGCCGGCAGCAAAATATGGCCCTGGAAGCTATAAGGATATTTGAGGGCATAAAGGATACTGAAGAGACCAAGGTATCGGAACTTTTTAAGAAGCTTGATATATCAGGTATTTTCTCTGATATAACTGAGGGAAAATATATAGATGTTAAGTTTGACAGCCAGGCCGGGGAAGTAATAGTGCAAGATGAGCACGGTAAAAAGCTTCAGGCTGAAAGCTTAAGCAAAGGAGCCTATGACCAGCTATTTCTATCAATAAGGATTGCCATATCCGAGGAAATACTGGGAGACGGTAGCGGCTTCTTTATAATAGACGATGCTTTCCTGTCATCTGATACCCAGAGGCTTAAAAAACAGTTTAAGGTGCTAAAAAGGCTGGCTGACAGGGGCTGGTCTATAGTCTATTTCTCTGTAAAAGATGAAATAGCCCAGCTTTCACCAAAATATACCAATAATAAGATAATCCAGATGAAGTAGGTTATATGGCTACCAAAAACTTTGATTTTGATCCCGGATACTATGACCTCCAGGTTAACTGGGATAAGCGCATGGAGAAAGAAAAGCATTTTTTTGACAGGATATTTGATGACAGGGATATAAAGAAAGTCCTGGAGATCGGATGCGGTACCGGGCATCACGCCGAGCTATTTGCCGGATATGCGCAGGAGATTATAGCCATTGACCCCGATCCTGATATGGTGGATTTTGCCGGTAAAAACACTATAAAGGCAAAGAATGTCACCCTGTACCAGAAGGGCTTTGAAGACCTGGAAACTTTGCCCCCGGGGAATTTTGACCTGATAACATCACTGGGAAACACAATTGCCATCCTGGGGGACAGGAAGAAAATAAAGATGGCGCTTAAGAATATGAAAAGGAGGATGGCAGAAAATGGCCTGGTAGTGCTGCAGTTCTTAAATTTCAGCTCCGCTATAATAGAAAAAAATAATTATTATCCCCCCAAGGTATTTGAAAAAGATGGTTATACCTTTATATTTATAAAGCACTTCCAGTACGGCAAGGTAAAGACCAGGGTGGATTTTATAATCACCAGGCTAAAGGATAATAAAGCAGATGATTTTTATGTCAACTCATCATATTTGGCCACGCTGAAGGTCAATATGTTTAAAAGCATGGCAAAAAATGCCGGGTTTGGCAAAATAAGGCTTATTGGTGCCGGCGGCAGCGAGGAATTTGATCCCGGGAAGCATATAAGCCTATATGCCCTGCTGGAGAGGAGCTGACAATGGTGGAATTAAAGAGGTTCGGTGTATCTATTGAGGAAAACCTACTTGAGGTCTTTGATAAATATGTAAAGAAAAAGGGTTACCATAACCGTTCCGAGGCATTAAGGGACCTGGTTCGGAAGGAACTTGTAGAGACTGCCTGGGAGGATGGTAATGAGGAAATAGCCGGGGCTATAATAATGGTTTATGACCATCACCGCAATGAACTGGTAGAAAACCTGGTAAATATACAGCACGATCATTATGATATAATAATATCAAGCCAGCATGTTCACCTGGATCATCATAACTGCCTGGAGATAATAGCGGTAAAAGGAAAGATAAAAAAGGTCTATGACCTGGAGTCCAGGCTTAAGGTGGCCAAGGGTGTAAAGCATGCGGCTGTGGCCAGGTCTACCCTGGCTAAAAAAATATAGTTTAAAAAAATTATCGTAGGAGAGGCAATGCAATATATAATCGGCTTTGATGCCGGAACCTCATCCACAAGATGCATCCTTATAGACACAAAAGGAAAGCTAATAGCATCTTCTACCAAAGAATATGATATGGATACCCCCAGGCCGGGCTGGGCCCAGCAGCACCCGGACCTGTGGTGGGAAGCATCGGTGGATACGGTAAAAGATGTCTTATCACAATCTAAGATAGACCCTTTAGATATTGCAGCTATAGGCATATCGGGCCAGATGCACGGCTCTGTATTTTTAGATAAAAACGGCAAAGTAATAAGGCCTGCTCTTCTGTGGTGTGACCAGAGGACTGCTTCACAGTGTGATGACATCTATGACAGTTTCGGGGGAGAAAAAGAGTTTATAAAGATTTCATATAATAAAGCCCTTACCGGCTTTACCGCTCCCAAGATAATGTGGCTAAAACAGGAAGAACCAGATAATTATAAAAAGCTGTCCCAGATACTCCTACCCAAGGACTATATAAGGTATAAACTGTCAGGTACTTATGCTACAGAAGTATCAGATGCCTCCGGGACAATACTTCTAGACATTGCCAAAAGGACCTGGTCAGATGATATTATAAAGGGACTTAAAATAGATAAAGACACCCTGCCCCCGGTATTTGAGTCTTCGTATATATCTTCAAAGGTATCGGTTGAGGCTGCAGGGCTTACAGGGCTAAAAGCAGGCACTCCCATTGCCGGGGGAGCCGGTGATCAGGCAGGCGGTGCCGTGGGCTCAGGCATCGTATATGAGGGAATAATATCTGATTACCTCGGCACCTCAGGGGTGGTATTTGCCCATTCTGATAATGCCGTATATGATCCGGAAGGAAGGCTTCATTCCTTCTGCCACGCCGTAGACGGTGCCTGGCACCTGATGGGCGTGACCCTTTCAGCTGCTGGATCTTACAAGTGGTATCATGATACATTTGGCATATCAGGAGATATAGAAAAAAAATATAAAGACTTATCGAAATATGAGCTTTTAAACAAGCAGGCAGAAGCTGCCCCTGCCGGTTCAGAGGGCCTTATATTCCTGCCCTATCTATCAGGGGAAAGGACCCCTTATGCCGACCCCTATGCCAGGGGAGTGTTTTTCGGCATATCACTTATACATGACACCTCCCACTTTGCCCGCTCAGTGATGGAAGGCATAACTTATTCACAGTATGACTGCCTGAACCTTATGAGGCAAACCGGAATATCATCTGATAAGGTGGTGCTTTTCGGCGGGGGAGCAAGGTCAGAGCTCTGGAGAAAGATCACTGCCGATGTATTCGGTACCCGGATTGTCACCTTAAATGTTGAAGAAGGCCCTTCATATGGGGCTGCAATCATAGCCGGGGTAGGAGTAGGTATCTATCCATCGGTCAAAGAAGCCTGCTCCAGTATCTTAAATGAAGTAACAGATACGGAACCTGATCCAGAGGTGAATACAAGATATGCTAAATACTATGAGGTATACAGGTCGCTATATGAAAGCCTTAAGGGGGATTTTGGCAAGCTCAGCCAGGTTTAGGCTAATGAGTATAATATCCGGTTTATTTATGATCAGAAACAGAAGGAAGAGATCCTGGGGGCACTGAGTGAACATTATTCCAACAAAGATAATCAAATCAATATTAAGTTAAAAAGGAATTGATATGAAAGTAAGAAAAAATATGGAATTCGGCACCACCATAGCACTGTGGAGCCAGTGTTCGGACAGGTTTCTGTCCCAGGGTTATAAAAAGTCCACTACCTTTGAACAAAAGATCGAGCTTGCTTCAAAGATAGAAGACATAAAAGGAGTAGACCTCTATGGAGACTGGGACGTTAACCCTGATAATATTGACCAGGTTGATAAAGTACTTAAACGATATAATCTTAAAGCCTTTATCGTTACAGCAGATGTAGCCTCACTTCCAGAATTCGGAAGGGGGTCAGTCACTTCTCCCATAAAACAGAACAGGGACCTGGCGCAGGAAAAGATAAATGAAGCAATAGATATGGCCCAAAGACTGTCTTCTCCCATGATAAACCTGTGGTTGGGACAGGACGGCTATGACTACAGCTTCCAGTCAGACTATATCTGGGCCTGGGAAAGGATCATGGAATCAGTTGAGATGGCTGCAGAATATGCAGAGAAAAAGAATATAAAGATAGCCCTGGAATACAAGCCCAGGGAGCCCCGGACCCATATATATACCGCCAATGTTGATAAAATGCTTACAGTAGCTAATATGGTAAAAAAAGACAATGTGGGAGTGCTGATCGATACCGGCCATGCCTACTGTGCCGGGGAAAATATAGCTGAATCAGTGGCTCTGACAAAGATGTTTGGAGACAAGCTCTATTATGTTCACGTAAATGATAATTACAAGATTTGGGATGATGATATGATGGCTGGTTCCATCCATCCCTTTGAGCTTATAGAGTTTTTCTACTGGCTTAACCGGTGCGGCTATGACGGTCCCGTAGTCCTGGATATGTTCCCCTACAGGGAAGACCCTTTCGGTGCTGCAAAAGAGTCTATAGAGCTAATAAAGAGGATAAATATGCTGCTCTTAGATATTGATGAGTCGGAGATAGAGGATATACTAGAAGCCCAGGACGGGGTTAGGGCTATGGGGATGCTCAGGAAATATTTTATGAAATAAATAGATACTTCCATGGTATAGGCCTGGATAATAAAAAATGTATTTCATTTCATAGTGTGTATCGGGTTCAGGCATTCTCCTGACCATACCTGCAGTATTTTAAAATAGGGCACTGGCTGCATTTGGGCCTCCTGGCTATGCAAATGGTCCTACCGTGCTGGACTATCTTGTGGGAGAAGCTGGTCTGCTTATATTCAGGGATGATCTTTACCAGGTCAAATTCGATCTTGTCAGGATCGGTATTATCGGTAAGCCCCATATGATGGGATATCCTTTTCATATGGGTATCAACCACGATAACCTGCTTTCCGAAGCATTCACCCAGGACCACATTGGCAGTCTTCCTGCCCACGCCGGGCAGGGTCAATAGATCCTTCATATTGCCGGGTACCTTACCTCCAAAGCTTTTTACTATCTCCCTGGCAGCCCCCATTATGCTTTTGGTCTTATTTCTAAAAAAACCGGTCTTTCTAATATCCTGCTCCATTATCTCAGGATCGGCATTGGCAAAATCTCCGGGTCCCTTATACTTTTTAAAAAGGTCCGGGGTAATGGTATTTACCAGCTTATCGGTGCTCTGGGCAGCCAAAATGGTAGATACCAATAGCTGGAATGCATCTTTATGCTTTAAGGTTGAATGAATAGCTTCGGGATAAGTTTTCTCTAACAGTGTTATTATCCTGTCAATATTGTCCGCTGCCGGTTTAAAGATATTGCCCAATGTCTATTCCTTTCATCTTTTCTTTTTTGCTTTCAGGTATTTTGCCATATTCCCCGCATCCATGGTATTTGCAATATCGTCAGCTTCCAGCCAGCCCTTCCTTGCAATATTTATGCCAAAGCGGTAATCATATAATCCGTCCATGGTATGGGCATCGGGATTTATAAATACCTTAACTTTCTTATCCTTGACATATTTTCCATACCTCCAGTCAAGGTCCAGCCTGAAGGGACTGGCATTTAGCTCCAGGTCTACGCCTTTTTCTGATGCAGCATCGATTATTTCTTCCATGTCTACTTCATAGGGATCCCGGGCTAGAAGAAGCCTGCCCGTAGGGTGAGCCAGGATGGCAGCACGGGGATTTTCCATAGCCTTAATGATCCTTTTAGTTATATCCTTTTTGGGCATATTGAAATTGGAATGGATAGCGATAATGACAAAATCAAATTTTTCCAATAGATGGTCATCATAATCAAGCTTGCCGTCAATTAAAATGTCAGACTCAATACCCTTAAATATCGTTAAATCCTTATATTTTTCATTAAGCCTGTCTATCTCTTCAAGGTGGGCATCGATATCTTCTTCCCTAAGTCCTCCTGCATACCAGGCTGAGCGGCTGTGCTCGCTTATGCCTATATAGGAAAGCCCCATACCGGCTGCCTTTTTTGCTGCCTGCTCAATTGTCATCTTGCCGTCGCTATAAGTGGTGTGGATATGGATTATGCCCCTTATGTCACTGCATTCTACCAGGTCCGGAAGTTCATTATTTTTTGCTGCTTCTATCTCTCCGTGATTTTCCCTGAGCTCAGGCGGTATATACTGCATCCCGAAAACCTTAAAAATATCTTCTTCGCTTTCTGCCTTTATCAGTTCCCTGTCCTTAAAAAGCCCGTATTCATTCATCTTGATGCCTGATTTTTTAGCCATGGAACGCATGGCTGTATTATGCTCCTTGCTGCCGGTAAAGTGGTGCAGCGCATAGGGGAACTGCCAGTCTTCCACTGTCCTTATATCGGCATTTATGCCGTTTTTTAACCTGATGCTTGATTTGGTGCTTCCCCTGGCTATGACATCCTCTACATCTTCCAGGGTGGTAAAAAGCTCCATTACCTTTTCAGGCTTATCTGTGGATGCCACTATATCAATATCTTTTACTATCTCTTTCTTCCTCCTTACGCTGCCTCCCAGGCTGGCCCTTTTTACAAAGCTGCTTTCTTCTACCCTCTCCAGCATTGACTCTGCCTGGCCGATTATCTGGCCATAAAGGAATTTTTCCTGGTATTTTTTTACGGCATGGATACCCTTAAGTATATTCTCCTGGGTCTTATCCCCAAAGCCGGGGAGGACAGCCAGTTTATTCTCCAGGCAGGCCTGCTCCAGAGTCTCTGTATCAGATATACCCAGTTTGTCAAAAAGGAATTTTACCTTTTTGGCTCCCATACCCGGGATCTTAAGCATTTCCATAAGACCCGGCGGGGTGGAAGCTTTTAGCTTGTCATATTCTGCAAATGTGCCGCTGGCTATAAGGTCAGTAATATGGCCGGCAATATTTTTCCCAATGCCCTTTATCTCCTGGAGGTCTTTTATGGCCGTATCTGCACCCAGTTCCACCTCAGAGGTGTCCAGTGCCCGGGCAGCGCCCCGGTATGCCCTTACTTTGAAAAAATCAGCGTCTTTTAGCTCCAGAAGTATGGCTGTCTCATTAAGTATCTTTGCTATCTCTTTTTTATCCATTATCACCTGTAAAAATGCGAAAGCCTTTTTATGGCTCTTACCTTATCCGTCCTTCCGATCCTGCTTTCTTTAAGCGCCCGGTGAAGGATATCAACCGAAGCAGTATATGTCTCCCGGTCAACGGGATAGGGGATGCCGTCCTTGCCGCCATGGGCAAAGCTGAACCTTACCGGGTCCTTTATGCTGTATTTTTCCCCATATATAAGCTCAGAGATAAGGGCAAGAGACCTTACCGTCTTGGGCCCTATTCCCTTAAGGGAGATAAGCTTTTCAAAATCCTTCGGCTTTTCTTCATAAGTGGAGATAAATATCTTTTCCAGCCGCCTCATCTCCACATCGCTTAAGTTTATAGTATGCCTTCTGGGCATATTGTATTTAGTCTCCTGGTATTTCCTTATTTTCTTAAGGTCATTTAAAAGAAGCCTGGGCTTCTGGTGAGATATCCCGGTTATGGTATCCCTGGCGGCGGCGCTGTCGGCGGCTACCAGGTTCATTATGCTGCCTTTTGAGTCACAGCATATGGCTTTATGGGGTTCGCACACGAAGTCTTCTATTTCGCTGCTGGACCAGTGATACCTCCTGGCCATTCGGTTAAACCCATTCATCCCCTGCTGTATGACAGACCATTTTCTGCCCTTCCGGGTGAATAAAAAACAGTGGTGGTAAAGCTGGTAATCATCCTGCAGTGCGGTGGAATCCACTTTGGCCACTATCTTGCTATTATATACAAGATGGGAAAAATCAATGCCCATCCTCTCGCCTGCAGCTTCGATCTCGGACGGTGTCTTCCTGGAAGTGCCTCCCTTGCCTCCGGCTACAAAAATGCCAAAATCATCTTCCCTGCCCCTGACAGCTTCCTTTACAGCTCCGCAGACAGTAGTGGTAACACCGCTGGAATGCCAGTCGAAGCCCAGGACACAGCCAAAAGCCTGGAACCAGAAGGGATCTGAAAGCCGGTCCAGGACCTCATCCGGACCGTATTCGGAAACTAAAAATGAAAGGATCTCCCCGGAAAGGTTTTTCATATGGTTAAAAAGCCACCGCGGAGCCCTTCCTCCATGCAGCGGCAAATTTACAGTTCCTGTTCTCATAATTATATTTCCGGGGTCATATTTTAAATTATTCTACCATCTTTTATCAGCCAGACAAATAAATCAGCCTGGATTTCCTGTAAGGGGCACAAATGCCACATCGCATATCTTTATTTTCTTTATTCCAGCCTTTGTCTTTATGACTTTTAAGAGTTCCTGATTCCAGGTAGAAATACCCACCGGAATTACCATAATGCCTCCATCTTTTAGCTGTTCAAGGAGTCTTACCGGTATATCCGGGGGAGCAGCTGTTACCAGGATGCGGTCATAGGGGGCATATTTTTCCCAGCCCCTGCTACCGTCATGGCAGGAAAACCTAATATTATCATAACTGGCCAGGAGCAATTTATTTTTGTCACAGAGTTCCTTTTTTATCTCTACAGAATATATTTTACCGGCGATCTCGGCCAGTACCGCAGTCTGGTATCCGGAACCTGTCCCTATTTCCAGCACATAATTGTGCTTATCAAGCTCAAGGCTTTCTGTCATAAGGGCTACTATATATGGCTGGGATATAGTCTGGCCTATACCTATGGGGAGAGGACGGTCTTCATAGGCGGAAGCAGTGTGTTCTGCCGGAACAAATAATTCCCTGGGGACTTTTTTCATGGCCTCAAGCACCCCGGGATCCTTTATTCCCCGGGATATTATCTGCCTTTGCACCATGTCCTCCCTGGCCCGGCGATATATATCTTTATTATTGTCTTCAGGGTGGCTGCTCTTTTTCATATAATCCTGTTTTTTTGTTATAATACCTTGATTTTAGAAACAATTTTTTAGCCGTCAGCGGCTCCAGTATTATATATTATATCATAATGGATTATTTGGATTTGTTAGATGATAAGCCTTAAGCTCGCAGACATATTCACCAATCTTGCCGAGGTCAAAAAAGCTGAACCTGACGGAGAAAATAAAGTCCTTTCCCTGATGAGGTCAGCCAGGACATTAAGGGATGATCCCGGTACTGTTGAAAACATAATAAGGGGTGATGAGCCGGGCAGCCTGGATAGTATCGATGATTACTGCTATGGACTGATCACTGAATACCTGGACCGGGGATCTATAGCTGAGTATGAGAGATTCTCCACTTCATATTCCGAAGACCTGGTAAGGTTTATAAGGATGACCGGGCTGGGAAGGAAAAGGGTATTTTCCATATATGACAATTTTTCCATAAAAGATATGGAAGGATTAAAAGACGTATTTCTGGGAGCGGATGCTTCAGAGATTTCGTACAGTGCAGGGTTAAAAAAAGATGTCCTTAATCCCTTGTTTGCAGAAAGGATCCAGAGATCAATAGAGTATTTTGATTCTATCCGCGGAAGTACTCCCAGATGGCCGGCGCAGTTCTATGCCGGTATAATGATTGAAGAGCTCAAGAAACTCATTGAAATAGAAAAGATCGAATATACAGGTTCCATAAGGCGCAAAAAAAGCTTTATAGGCGATATCGACCTCCTGGTGCTTCCAGCATTCAATAATGATAGATGCGATATGGACAGGAGCAATACCCTGCTGCAAAAGATAGCAAAATATCGGTTTATCAAGAAACTTAAATCGGTAAAAAGGACCGGGGAAAATATAAGCGGGCTGTTTTCTACCATATATGAGGTGGATATGGAGATAATAGTCGCCTCGGCAAAGACATGGGCATGGCAGCTTTTAAAGACTACCGGCAGCAAAAAGCATCTTTCCCGGCTGGAGGAATTTGCATATGAGGCCAGGCGTCCCGGTCTCGGCCATCATTCCATAAAGGATCTAAGGACTGAAAAAAAGATATACGGCCTGCTGGGGCTGGATTATATACCCCCTGAACTGAGGGAAGGAAGGAATGAGATAGTCCAGGCATCGCTTAAGAAGCTTCCAGAACTGGTAGAGACCCGTGATATAAAGGGTGACCTGCATATACATTCATCCTGGAGTGACGGCCTTATAGACTATTCAGATATGGTCGAATCTGCCAGAAAGATGGATTACCAGTATATCGCCATATCAGACCATTCAGTAAGCAATTATTATGGAAATGGCCTGGATGCTGACAGGCTTATCAAAAAGATTGATTTTGTAAAAGACTTAAGGAAAAAATACAGCGATATCAATATACTTATGGGAGCAGAGATAGATATAAAAAAACCGGATATATTTGATTATGACCCCCGGATAATAAAAAAGCTGGATATAGCTATAGCATCACTTCATTCCAGCTTTACTAATTCTGTAAAGCAGAACACATCCAGGGCAATAAGTGCCCTTAAAAAGGAATACTTTGACCTTATAGCCCATCCCACGGGAATCGTATTCGGCAACCGGGCACCTATATTTATAGATACGGAAAAAGTAATAGAGGCTGCCGCCGCCAATAATAAAGCTCTGGAGATAAACAGTTATTATATGAGGCTGGACCTGGATGTGGAAAATGCAGCCAGAGCAGCTGAGGCGGGAGCAAAACTGGTTATAAATACCGATTCCCACAGACCCGGCAATATGGAGATGATCCAGCTGGGAATAGATGTAGCCCGGAGAGCTGGTCTTGAGGCCAAGAATATATTAAATACCATGTCGCTGTATGAGCTCAGGTCCTGGCGGCAGGAGAGATAAGGCACTTACCGGTCCCTGTAATACCTGAAAACATCCTTATCGTCAAAATCAGGAATAAAATAATCCTTATCCGGATCGAGCCCTTCATGGTCCTGGGTCCATCCATGCTTAAACCCCAGGCTGGCTGCATATTCAAGGACATCCCTGTACTCTCCGGCAGTTATCCTGCGGGTAAGTCCGGGATAGTCACGGGCATTATGGGCAGGATGATACTGGGCCATGATGCTCAAGTATACCCTAAGCGAGATCTTTTCTTTTATAAAATCCAGGGTATCTTTTATGCCAGAGATATCTCCTGGCATCACCAGGAGCCTTATCAGAAGCCCTTTTCTGGCATTGCCGCCTTCATCCAGCTTGAGGGGACCTGTCTGGCGGAACATCTCTATGATGCTTTCCCTATTGTATCTTACATAATAATCGACTGCTGAATATTTTTTCCCCATCCTGCTGTCGCTATAACGCATATCAGGCATATAGATATCTATGGTACCTTCAAGCATCTTTATAATAGCCGGGTCTTCATAGCCCCCGGTATTATATACAATAGGAAGGTCCATACCCGATTCCATGGCAATTTTTAAGGATTCAAGTATTCCTGGAAGCCATATGGTGGGGGAGACCAGGTTTATATTGTGAACTCCGCAGTCTCTTAGCATAACCATCTTATCTGCCAGAGCTTCCGGGCTTAATATATAGCCGTCATGCTGCTGGCTTATCTGGTAATTCTGGCAATAGCAGCACCTCATATTACAATGAGAAAAAAATATGGTACCCGAACCGCCAGTTCCCGAAATAGGAGGCTCTTCTCCATGATGGGGCATGGCGGTTGATATTATCAAGTCTTTGCCGGCACCGCAGAAGCCTTTTTCACCCGAGATCCTGTTGACTCTGCACTTATGGGGGCACAGGGTGCATTGTGAAAGTATTTTGTTTAATCTATTAATCTTTTCTTTAATTGCCATCTTAATTAAATTGTTCATTTATATTTTTATATTTTTGTAAAAGTGTATAATATTGTATAATAAATTTTAACAAAAATATGTCTTTTAATTGACAGAAATATATTAAAAGAAAAGTTAATCATTTAAAATAGCAGCTTTGTCAGAAGATTATATTAAGAAATTACAGTGGGAAGGGGCTGTATTGGCGAAAAAGAGCAGTTCCATAAAGGATTCATACTTCCGTGAACTTATCGAGCGGACCTCTGATATTGTCTTTATATACAGGTTTAGACCCAGGAAAGCTTTAGAATATATCAGCCCTTCAGTCAAGGAGATACTGGGTTATGCCCAGGATCGTTTCTATAATGATCCTGGATTCCATAAAAAAGTCATACACCAGGATGATCAGAGGATAATCAAGCAGATAGGAAAACAAAAGATAGACTTTCACAAGCCTCATGAAATAAGAGTCCTGGATAGCGATGGACATGTCTTCTGGTATGAAGCATCCATTACCCCTGTATATGGAAAAAGCGGCAGGCTTCTTATGGCAGAAGGAATATTAAGGGATATATCAAAGAGGAAAAAAGCAGAAGAAAAATTGACCTACCTTTCATTCCACGACAGTCTTACCAAGGCATATAACAGGGCCTATTATATGGAGGAAGTAAAAAGACTGGATACGGAAAGACAGCTGCCTTTAAGTATAATTATGGCTGATGTTAACGGCCTTAAGCTGGTAAATGATGCATTCGGCCATGATGAAGGTGATAATCTTCTTAAAAGCTGCGTCAGGGTCTTAAAAAGATGCTGCCGGGCTGATGATATAGTCGCCAGGTTTGGAGGGGATGAATTCTCTATGCTTCTTCCCAGGACAGGGGAAAAGGATGCCAAGAGGCTCCTGGACAGGATAAAGATGCATTGTGACAAGACAGATGGAAATAAGATACCGCTGTCCATATCTATGGGAACATCCACAAAAGTTACCAAAAATGAGGATTTTACAACGATCATCAGAAAAGCCGAAGAGGATATGTACCAACATAAGCTGAAGGAGAGCAAAAGCATAATTGCCTCCATTATATCTTCGTTGGAGACCACCCTTTTTGAGAAAAGCATAAGGACAGAGAGCCATTTTAGGAGATTGAAACAGATTGTCGTGGAAATGGGTAATAAATTAAAACTCTCAGAGGACAGGCTGGATGACCTCAGGCTTCTGGCTACCATACATGATATCGGCAAAGTTGCCATACTTGACAGTATCCTTAATAAAAGGGAAAGTCTTTCAGAAAATGAATGGCAGGTTATAAAGAAGCATCCGGAGATAGGCTATAGGATAGCTATGTCTTCTAACCAGCTTTCCAGTGTGGCTGAGTATATATTGACGGTTCATGAGCACTGGGACGGGACTGGATATCCCCAGGGACTTAAGGGCGGCAGCATACCACTTATATCACGGATAATGGCCCTGGCTGATTCCTATGTGATTATGAGGGAAGGAAGGCCTTACAGGAAGGCAAGGACAAAGAAGGAAGCTATTGCGGAGATAAAGAAATGCCGGGGTACCCAGTTTGATCCCAGGCTGGTAGATATCTTCCTGGAAGTCATTAAATATAAGAGATAAACGGCAAAACCTTATATTATATGTATCATTTAGAATTCAGCTGTTATATTTTAACCTTATGAAAGATTATTAATTATTGATGACAGAGAACCGCAAAGACATAATTATAACTACAATCCTTCTTACTATTTTTGCAGGACTGGTATTTCTTAATTTTATATCCCATGAGATATATGGAAAAAAGGCACAGACAAGAATAGAAAGACATGCTGCTCTGGAAGCCCGGCAGCAGGAAAGAGTTGATGCAAGGCGTATAACTGCTGAATATATCAAGTTAAGGGAGCTTACAAGAAACCAGGATACTAAGGATATTATTGATTATGATGAAGAGTATTCAGGTTTAAAGAATGAATATCTTAATAGTATTGTAAGCATCTCTAAAGAGCTGGAGGAAAAAGTAGTAAATATTGATGATATAGAAGCTTTGGTAAAGCAAAGAATAACAGCGGCCAGGAAGTTTGAAGAAGGACTTGAAAATATGGAGTATATTCCAGGACCCCTTAAAGATTACCACGAGCTGCTTCTATCCTTTTTGGAAAATGATATTGATACATGGGAGGCAACAAGGTCTTATTATGCAGGAGACTTTGATGGAAGTGTTTCTGATATGAAAAAACTTCATGACGAAAACTCTTTGATATTCAGCCAGACTGAAGAACTGAAAAAAGAGATATATTCCCTCTACGGCCTGGAGGACCTCCTTTAAGAAGAAGCCATTACCCTGATCTCGGTGGGTGCAGGAAGACTGTTTTTATTTATGGAAAAACTGTGGCCCACTTCATTGAAATCATCAACTCTCCTGGTAAAAGTGCTTATCCCGTCTACATCAAGCTTTGAGTCTTTTTCCTTATAATGCATGGGAACGGCTATTTTAGGCCTTACCTGGTTTATAAGCTCCACAGCCTGTGCCGAGTTTATGGTATATACGCCGCCAATAGGGATAAGAAGGATATCAGTATTTCTAAGCTTCTCGATCAGCCCCTGGTCCGGCATGTGGCCCAGGTCTCCCAGGTGGGTTATGACCATATTATCTGCCATTATCTTATATATGATATTTGGCCCTCTCAGGCTGCCGCCTTTTTCATCATGGAAGCTGGGTATACCGTCAAACTCTATTTCTCCTACAATAGTCTGACCCGGCTGGTCTACTACAGTTGGATTGCCTTTAAAAAGCGAAATATTGGCATGATCGAAATGGTCATGGGAGCTTGTGACCATGTCGGCACTTATGTCTGGGAGGACATCCTTTATCTGTTCATTATACGGATCTGTTCCGATCTTAACTCCCTTTGAGGTCTCAATTACAAAAAGCGCATGGCCGTGGTAGGTTATGGTTAGGTCACTCATTTATATACACCTTCCTTAAGAAAAATATACTTATATTATTACTGTGTTTTATCATTATATAATCTGATGAGGCCCCTTGTAAAAGGCATTAAAAATTATATGATATAGGTGTAAAATTATCCGCTATTTTTGATTCCTCAAATGTTTGACTTATGAGTTTATTTCTATTAAGATATGCAATTGTCTGATAACAGATACACACTCCGGGCCCATAGCTCAGTTGGTTAGAGCAGCGCACTCATAATGCGGAGGTCCCAGGTTCAAGTCCTGGTGGGCCCACCAGATCAGACTCTCCGCCAAACTCGGGGGAATCCAATCCCTAACAGCATAGCGCTTTTAAAACAATGCGCATCATATCTATTATTGGCTTATTATCCATATTACCTTTATCAATAATATAAATAATTAAAGCACCCTGATATTTTTTCATTTGACATTTATTAGGAATGTATTAATATATAATTAGATAACTATTATATTTATATAATACATAATTATATTATTGACTGGTCAGGGAAAGGATAGAGAAATGGATGATGATATCAAAAGGGTGGACACGAATGAGCTCAGGATCAAGCTGTCAAAGTTTCTTAAGGAAAACCAGGGCGATACCATATATATCACAAGATATAATGAACTGGTAGGAGAGCTCAGGATCTATACAGATGAGATAAAGATGAAAACAGAGCTCAGGATCGCAAGGAAACTTGTAGAAGCTTCTAAAGCAGCCGGAAAATGATGTCCAGAAGATATAAGAATAATGTATAATTATAAGGATTTTTACGGTAATATATTATTCTATGGAAAGTAAGCCCGGAAAGAAATTTTTTAAATATGCCATACCGGTTATCCGGATAATAATCGGTATGGCATTCACTTTATCCGGGATCCTAAAGCTGACAGATATAAAGGGTTTCCAGAAAATAATCGAGACCATGGGACTTCTGGGCGGACCCCTTCCATTTCTGGCATCAATACTGATTCCCATTCTGGAAGTAATTCTAGGCCTGATGCTGGTCCTGGGGGTCTTTATAAAAATAACTGCTATTCACCTCAATGTTCTGGTAATAATATTTGCCTGGGTCACGTTCTATATATTAAGGAACAGGCCGGATATGCTTTGCGGCTGTTTCGGCGGCTTCTTTGATATGACTTTCAGCATCTATCATTTTGTAGTCCTGTTTATAATATTCATCCTCAACCTTGTAATAGTAATCGAGCCAAATGATACCTGGACCCTTCAGAAATTATTCAGGGACAGGATAACACCGGCAAAAAAAATGCTTCTGGTGGAGATACTTACATATTTTCTCATAGCTATTGGAATAATCCTTATAGGTTTTGCCATATATATGAATTTCTGGGGGCAGCAGGATAATCAAAAAGCAGTAGAATTTGAGGATACGGCTGTAATAGCAGAGGAAAATAAGGACATTGCTGAAACCCTATTTAAAAAGGATGAAAATCAGGAGAGAAATGAAGCTGAAGAGGTCCAGATAATTGATATGACGGTTGATGAAGCCTATGAGGCATATATAAATGATGGTGATTTTATCTTTGTAGATGTAAGGTCAGAATCAGAGTATGAATCCGGACATATAAAAGGTGCATTTTTTATACCACTCAGTCTGATAGAAGACAGGTTGGACGAACTTCCAAAGGATAGGTCTATCCTTGTCTACTGCAATGGCTCCAGCTGCAATAGGAGCGGAGCTGCAGCCAGGATATTGGCAGCAAATGGATATAAGAAAGTATATGATCTGACGGGCAAGGGTATTGATGAATGGATATCAAAGGGTTATCCCAGCGAATAAGCATTTTAGGAGTGTAAAAAAATGAATGAAGACAAATGGAAGAAAAAATTATCTCCAGAGTCATACCATATATTAAGGGAGAAGGGCACTGAGAAGCCTTTTGCCAATAAATACTATAACTACAAGGAAAAAGGAACCTATTATTGTGCCGGCTGCGGAGAAAAGCTCTTTAGATCAGATAGTAAATTTGATTCAGGTACAGGCTGGCCCAGCTTTTATAAGCCATCAGATGATAAGAATGTGGAAACTGAAGAAGACATGAGCCTGGGCATGGCAAGGACGGAGGTCCACTGTGCTAAATGCGGAGGCCACCTGGGACATGTTTTTGATGACGGCCCCCAGCCCACAGGAAAAAGATACTGCATAAACTCTGCATCACTTGATTTTAGGAAGAAGGATTAGGGTCCTGGCAGACAATATGCTCTGTCAAGATTGCCTTTTTATTTGACCGCTAATATTATAATATTTATTTTATTATAACTGTTTACAGCAGATGATATGATCCTGAAAGAGTTTGTCTTAGGCCTTGATGAAATATTTCAAAAAGACCTTGCCCTGGATTGGGACAGGGTCGGCCTCCAGATAGGAAGCAGCAGCAGCAAGATAAACAAGATCCTGGTAACCCTTGATGTAGATGATGAATTGATGGAAGAGGCTATTGCCAGCAGCACTAACCTTATAATCTCCCACCACCCGGTATTATTTGAGAATATGGCTGATATCACTGATTATTCAAGTACCGGAAGCAGAGTATTAAGACTCATAGAAAACGGAATTGCTTCTTATGCTGCCCATACAAATTATGACATCATGGACGGGGGCCTTAATGATATTATTGCCGGCAGGCTTGATCTTGAAGATATAAGCGCAATCCAAGCAGCCTCTAAAAGCTGGTATAAATTTGTAGTCTTCGTTCCCATAAATAACCAGGTAGAGATCCGCAAAGCTATATGCAAAAGCGGGGGAGGAAAGATAGGAGATTATTCATGCTGCACCTTTAGCTCCAGGGGCAGGGGGACTTTTCTTCCCGGAAAAGATGCCCGGCCGTATATTGGAAAAGCTGGCGAGCTCAGTGAGGTGGATGAGGTCAGGATGGAGTGCATTGTAACCGAAAATGACCTGCAAGGATTAAAAGAGGCAGTTATAGAGGCCCACCCCTATGAAGAGCCGGCATATGATATTTACAGGCTGGAAAACCGCATCAGGGAGGCAGGACCTGGAAGGGTGGGAAAACTAAAAGATCCTATAGCATTAAACCAGCTTATAAGGATCATCAGGAAGGACCTTGACTTAAGTGATGTGGGCATTTTCCACCGGGGTGTGGAGAATACAGGAAACAGGATGATCGAGAAGGTGGCAGTGGTTTCCGGAAGCTGCAATTCCCTGACAGGAGAGTTGGCAGAGCTTGACTGTGATCTAATAATAACCGGGGAAATAAGCTATCATAATGCAATAAGCCTCTGGGAATCGGGCAAGATCGTATCTATGCTGGGGCACGGCACCATTGAGAAACATGCTATAGATGGCATGTATGATAAATTAAAAAATTATATTGAGAATAATGATCTGGATATAGAACTTAGAAAAACAAAATGGGGATACTGGGATTGGAGGTATGATATTGGCAGAAGGTAATTTAAATGTTGTAGACCTTGTAGAACTGCAGTTTATTGATAATGCCATATCGGCAAGGAATTCAGAGACAGAGAAGCTAAAAGATCATGCAGAGCTTAAGGGTGTCCTGAAAAAACTGGAAGAAAATAAGGTTAAGCTTGCCGGCATCCAGGAGAGTTTCCATGAGATCGATATAAAGAGGAAGAAGCTTGAAGATACGGTTGGTTCAAATGAAGAAAAGATAAAGTCCAATGAACAGAAATTATTTGGAGGGTCCATAACTGATTCAAAAGAGCTTTCTAATTACCAGAGTGAGATAGGATCACTTAAGAGCAGCAATAGCAAAATGGAAGATGAGATACTGGAGCTTATGGAAAAGCAGGAAGAGGTTGAACCTATTATAGACGGCCTAAAAAAGGAGATCTCAGGGCTTGATGAACTGGTAAAAAGAATAAGAAATGAGATTGAAGAAAAAGCCGAAAGTTTAAAGCATAATATTGAAGGACTCAAACATCGTAGGGAAGATGTAGCTTCCCGGATACCCCAAGACGAGCTTAAAAGATACAATGATGTCAAAGCTAAAAAAGGCGGCATACCGGTGTCCGTTATAAAGGATAACTTCTGCGGTGTCTGTAATATGGAGGTTCCCCATACCGATATGGAAAAGATGGTTGATTCGGATACACTGTATAAATGCCCCCTGTGCGGAAGGCTTTCTGTGCTATACAGGCCGGAGCTGGATGATATAAAGAAGGAGCTGGAATAGTTGGCTGATTACAAGCATTTAAAAGTTTATTTCGATGGAGGCTCCCGGGGAAATCCCGGCCCGTCTGCAATAGGTGCGGTTATTTATGATAATACGGGTAATAGGGTAGGGGAGCTCTCAGAGTATATAGGAAAATATACCAATAATGTGGCTGAATATATAGCCCTGGAAAAAGTGCTGGAATACATTGAGAAGCTAGGGGTAAGGGAAATAATACTTCTTACGGATAGTACCCTTGTCCATAATCAGGTAAAGAAGCTATGGAAGATAAAAGATAAAAAGATACTTGATATATATTTAAGGCTTGCAGAGAAGCTTTCAAAATATGAAAAGGTAGATCTCAGGCTTATCCCCCGGGAAGAAAACAGGGAAGCGGACAAGCTGGTAAATAATGCACTTGACAGTAGGGAACTCAAGTATGAGGGCGAGTCAAGTATCAGTTTTGGTGAAATTGAAGATTGATGTATAATATACCGGGGTTAGTCGGGCAGTCGCGCGATTAATTGCGAGGAAAGTCTGAGCTCCGCAGGGCAGGATGCTGGGTAACTCCCAGCGGGACAGGTTGTAAAGCCTGTTTCAGCGCCAGTGCAGCAGAAAATATACCGCCGGACTTTGTCCGGTAAGGGTGAAATGGCGGGTTAAGAGCCCACCGGCAGGCTGGTAACAGCCTGGCCTGGTAAACCGCATCCGGAGAAAGGCCAAATAGGGAAGGTATGGAGCTGCCCGCTCTTCTTCCGGGTTGGCCGCTTGAGATAGGCAGTGATGCTTATCCTAGATGGATGACTGCCGCTGACTGTGCGAGAGTACAGTTAGTACAGAACTCGGCTTATAGACTAATCCCACTACTTTTTTAGCCTTTAAGCCTATCTAAATGAGGAAAAACCCCTTGGCTTGCCCTTAAAATTGCCACCATAATGGGCTTTTTATTGTACATAACTAATTATACATTAGGATACTGTTAGTACAATATTTTTTTCTGATTAGTACAATAATTTTTATAATATAATGTATAATTACTTTTAATATTTTTAGTTTTTTACATAAAATACCTTCTAATAAGAATGTAGTATTTAGAAGATAAATTTACTATAGGATATTGATTATATGGAAAAACGAAAAAAAAAGTTATTTTCTAGAATAATAAATAAGACTTTTAATTTTTGGGAAAAACTTGGTATTCATATTACTCCTGATCATTATTATTCTCCAATACCAAATGTATCATTATTAAATGATAAATTGTGGGAAAAAACTTTAGATGTGCCTGGAATTAATTTTAATGAGCAGGAGCAAAAAGAATTGATACACCTATTAACTAAAAAATATAAAAAAGAAATAAACGGATATCTTCTGAAAGAATTAAAAAAGGAAAATTATAAAATTTATAGCAGAGAGTTTAGTATAGTTGATAGTGAGATGTTATATTATATGATACGTAACAATAAACCGAAAAGAATTATAGAAATAGGATCAGGGTATAGCACATTAATTCTGTATAAATCAATAATAAAAAATATGAAAGAAGATAGGAACTACCTTTGTGAATTAATTAGTATAGACCCATACCCAAATAGAGATTTGCTTAATATTATAAGAACAAATTATTTCAAGATTATTCCTGAAAAAGTGCAAGATGTAAAAAAATCCTTCTTCCAAGAACTGGAGGAGAAAGACTTTCTATTTATTGATTCCTCTCATGTTCTAAAAATAGGAAGTGATGTTCAATATGAATATTTAGAAATTTTACCAATAATTAATAAAAAAGTTATAATTCATTGCCATGATATATTTTTCCCTTCTGAATACCCCAAAAACTGGATTAGGGATGAACATCGGTTTTGGAACGAACAATATTTACTTCAAGCTTTTTTAGCTTATAATACAAGCTTTAAAATACTATGGGCTGGTAGTTATATGCATTTGAAAAACCAAGAATTACTTAAGAAAAATTTACAGACATATAAAAAAGAATCTTGGCCTATTAGTTTTTATTTTCAAAGAATCTAGTGATGGGGAATTTATAATGTTCATAAAGTACATAATAGCGAAGGGATGATATTGTGGCTGTTTTAGGTTTAATTTCAATATTCCAAATTGTTTTTATACCAGGATATATTCTTCTAAGGATACTGAAATTTTCGC
>Ga0180431_10000755_pt1 | contig 45917 bp, 87 predicted proteins | sample SS_ome_11_FD_132459 | JGI IMG/M metagenome (GOLD analysis project Ga0180431, IMG submission 132459) | Hypersaline lake sediment archaeal communities from the Salton Sea, California, USA - SS_1_MS_1 metaG | ecosystem: Environmental > Aquatic > Non-marine Saline and Alkaline > Hypersaline >... | reverse complement strand
GAGAAGGTGTGCTATTGGTATTGTTATGATGTATGCCTTTCTTGGTCTTGTATCTATGATTTATATCTTTGTTCTTGTCGGAAGCCAAGCTGGTTTTCTTGAAGCACTTGGTTTTTTTAGTCTATGGTTTTTCCAACCACTTGCTTTAATTGCTCTTACATATCATATGCTTATGAAGATTTATCCATATAAGGAGAAAACATGATATTTATTAGTATAGCTTTGCTGATGATAGGAGCTGTTCTCATTTTATTTAGTATTATAACTTGTCGTGGAAGTGATTATACTATTAAATGTATTAAATGCCCTCTTATTTGGATTCAGATACTTGGTGCTTTTATTGCTGTCATGGGGATTTTATTATTATGACAAAGCTGAATTGTGAGTTAGCATTAGATTTCAAAACAAAGTTAGCTGGTTTGATGCACAGAGAAATGCTACCAGATGGGGATGGGATGATTTTTGTTTATAAATATAATTGGTTTAGAAGTTTCTGGATGAAAGGGATGAAGTTCCCAATTGATATTATTTTTATTGATGCTGATTGCAGGATTACAAAGATTGTATCTGCACCTGTTTACAAAGGTTTTTTTCATTGGAAAAAATATAATGGTTGGGCTAAATATGTCATTGAAACCAATCGTTTCTGGTGTAAGATAAATGATATTAATGTTGGAGATAAAATAACACTTGGAGAAGAAATAACCGAAAATGGTATATCTAAGATAGAGATACTATTCCTGAAAGTTTCATATGTTGATTTGCCCGAAGTGTAGTAATGAAGAAATAATAAAAGATGATTACTTTGATAGATATTATTGTGATTGTTGTAAGATAAGATGGAAAAAAGAAGACTTAAGGAGTAGACAAGTGGGATAGATGTCGCATTTGCCCATAAAAGGGAGTATTGCACCCAACATCTGTTCCACTCTACATATCCTGGGAGAGTATTTAATGATTGAGATTAGGATTGTTATTAAGGATGGAATTATACAAAGTCATTACAATTTCGAGGGAAAAAACAATCTTCGTGATGTAGCGATTGCTTTGCTTGAAGTTGAAATGATGAAGGATGCAATACTTTATGAAGCTGAAAAGTTTAAACCTGATGTTGAGATTAGTGGGGATAATCTTTGATACTTAAGTAACAATTATAATCATAATATTTATATATTAGATAGTATAATATATTTAGTGCATTTAGTTAAGTTTCATTGGAATGCGGTCAGATACATTCGGATGGAATCTAATTTAATTTGCTTCGTAAAATAGGACAGGATATGTTAAGGTTCTGTTTGATTCAATGAAATAAGATATGATGTGTGATAAGTGTTATGCGATACAATGTCGTTTAATGGAATGCTCTCCGTTGAGCTGAGATGTGATATATTATGAAGAAATATGAAATAAAAATAGTGGGAACAACTCCTCTAATATGGAATCGTATGAAGAAAGAAATAGAGGATGAAAAAAAGAAGCTGAAGAAAAACGAACTTGCAGAATATGAGGAAAAGAACTGGATTAAAAAAGCAGAGCTGAATAATGGCAATGCAATAATACCAACAGCTTGGCTTAAAAGTATGCTCATCAATGCATGTAAACAAACAGGGATGATACCGCATTATGCAACTAAGAAAAACGAGAGATATACGAGATACATTCAGAGTGTTCTTCTTCCTGATACTCCACCTGTAGTTGTTTGCAAGAAAGATAAACTTGGACAGCTTGGTGGTTATTATCCTGGGCAACCTGGTAGGATGAACTCTGGTAAGATTTGGAAGATATTTCCAAAGGTGGATACATGGACAGCAGTGTTTCATGTTGTAGACCCATTTGAGAGAATGAAAAAAAGCGAGTTGAAAGAATTGATTAGCTATGGTGGAATGTTTATTGGTATTGGCGACCAAAGACCGATGAACTATGGCAGATTTGAGGTTGAATATATAAAAGAGGTTTAATATAAAATAATTAAATCCATTGAAATGAAATACCTTAAGCTACCCTGGGCTAAGCTAAGTTAGGATGTAATATGAACCAAATAAAATCTGTAATAAGTTTGAATGCGATGGAGTGGCTTAAGATAACATTTGATTTGAGAATTAAAATATATAATTGGATGAAATCCGATGCGTTTGGATGGCATTCGATGGAATACGATGTGTAAGAAGCATTATATGTTTCAAATCATATAGTGCTTATAATCTAAGCTGGAATGGGTTGAGCTTTGATTAGATACAATCCCTTCGGTTGAGATGTAATATGATAAAATATGAAAACAAAACAAATGATATACCATGAAATAAGCTCCGATGACTTGGCTTATGATTGGTTGAGTTGAATTTGGATGTGATATATTTATGACAGAAAAAAAAGATGAAATACAAACAAATAAAAAATTAATAGAAGTAAAAAAAGAAATAGAATCATTAGGATTAAACGCAATCAAAGATTACTTCGGTTTAGAACTGGAAAAGATAGACCCTAAGATACTAAAACATATACACAACAGAGCAAGTATAGCAATGAGATTTGAGAGAGAACTGAACATAGGGAAAAGGGCAATCGAAAACAACTATCTAAGGGTCTTCCGATTAATAGCTGAAGATAAAAAAGAGCTGAAGAAACTAATCAAGCAAACAATTCCTGAATATATACCGAAAGAAGAAAAATAATATAACACCAAAATCCAAAAGCGATTGAGGGTATCATGGGAAAGTTAATACTTGCCCATGTATCTATTTTTTTCCATGCATTTCTTTGGTCTATTTCGTATAGCATCCAAATGAATGCAAAAACCATTAAACCGCCAATAAAAATGAAAACACCTGCTCTTTCGTCAATGAACAATCCCAAGCTCAAAAGCAAAAACATGTCGCCTATGCCCATGCCGAAAAGAACACCAACAAAAAAAAACATGACAATTAAAAGCTCAACAAATGCGATGTAAAGCAAGTTACTACTATTTATTATTATAAATCCTAACCCAAAAAGTGCAATGACCACAAGAACATTCAAATAGATTTTATGTTTTTCTATATCAGTTTTTGAAGCATAAAACAAAACTATCCCTGTAGCTATCAGCAGAATACTTTGAAATATCATTCTTCCTCACCATCAAAATGATTCTGAAGTTTGAAAAACCAATTATTATTTACTGATTTTCTTTTTGTATTTTTATAAATATCTATTTTTGCTTTTTTTGGTTTACCATTAATTATTACATAATTTGTTTTTTCCAAATCTTTATATAAAAAACAATCAACCACTTTTTCTTTTTCCAAATCAACTATTATAATATTCAAATCATCATTTTCTAAAAATTGTAATTTTTGAGAATGCGAAAAGAAAAGTTGATTATTTCCATATAATTTTTTCACTTCAAATTCGTTATTATCATTACAAATAAAATCTGGTGATTTACTATTATGATGCAAAATCATAGTATTTCTATATTTTTTCTCATTTTTTAGCCAATCCAAAGCAATCTTCTCTGACTTCAACAGGAGAGAACATTTGGAAATTGGCTTCCAAGCACCTTTTTTATGCGTAACCCCCATACTTTCAACACCCTTTTTCCAAGTCTAAAGCATTTTCACATTTCTTCATCAATTTCATAATCAATTTTCCTCGCATGAACATAAGGTTTCACACTTCGGATGCTTCTCGCACCTTTGTATCTCATTATTTCCTCATCGGTCTTGCCTTTCTCCGCCATCATCGTCATTCTACTATGTCTAAAATTGTATGGACATATATTTTTGCCAATAGCTCTCATGCCAACTTTGCTAACAATATTATAACCAGTTTTTTCGGTGAACGGAAAAATCTTATCATCATCCGAAAAGCGATTTAGATAACTTTCCAAAGTTCTAATATAATGAGTGTGATGAGTTAAATTCAAATTCAAGGTTCTTTTAGCTACATAGAATCGTCTTGTTTTTCTCTCAGCAAGTTTCCTGGTTTCTATTTGAAAAGTTATATGAGTTCCCTCAATGGCGATTTGTTTCTTAGTTAGGTTCAATGCTTCAGAGGGTCTACAACCAGTGAGATACAATGTTATCAACCATGCTTTATCTCTTCTACTATCTGCCCACTTGTATATTTTCTCAAACTCATCTCCTCTTATGATGTATTCGATTTCTGACTTGCTATACTCAGGCATTTCCAATCACTTCTTGCCACTTAAGTAACAATTTTGTAATATCTTGACCATGTAAAAAGGTTTTCGGAAAATTACAGAGCTTTCGGAACTCCCTTTCTCCTGTAGCTCTCGAAGTATTATTACATGTATTTTTTGTTATACAAACCAAAAGTTTATAGTTTAACATAAGACAGTAAAACAATTATATATATCATATTGCATTGCATTACTGATTAGCATAGAGAGGTAGAGATATGGCAGATGTCGGTGATGGAAGTTTTGAAACGAGCTATGAGGGTAGCCCATCTCAGATTGAAAAGAGGGATAATCTTCGATTAATCTATGATTGCACAGTTCATAAATCAAATAGCTTCAAAAGTGATAGAGAGAAATGGGCATTTGCATGTAAGGTGGAAGATGTGATGTTTAGGTTGCTTAGATTTATCCCATCTGAGGTTAGAACAAGTTTAGAAGAACACTACAACGAGATGAATGATAAGCTGGAAGAGAATAGAGAGCTACAACAACCAGCAGAAACAAGAGAAAAGAAGATGGTGGATATTATGTTCCAGTATGCTAAACCAGTGCATGAACATAATCTTAAACTTATGCCTATGAGTAGTCAGATTAAGAGAGATGTGGAAGGTGAGCTTGATGTTTCAAAGGAAGAAATATTGGAAGCAATAAGAGGGGGAAAGAGAACCGATGATAAAACAGTATCTCTTAAACAAAAACCCATATGAGATTAAAGCAAACCCTGAAATTATAGCAATGCTTTATCTAAGGCATATTTATAGAAGAGTGCATGACCTTCATTTTAACTATCTTGGGATTGTAACTGGAAAACATAGAACTGGAAAAAGTCTTGGTGCTTTATCTTTTTCACATGCTCTTGACCCAACTTTTCTTGATAACATAGAGGAGAGAGTTGTATATTATGCATCTGATTTTATGAAAGCATTGCAGAGTTTAAAAGACAAAAAAATTCTTGGTGGATGTGTAATCTTCGATGAAGCAGGAGTTGGTTATGGTAGCCGAGATTGGTATAATGAAACCAACAAAGCAGTTGGCGGAGCTATGCAAGTTGTAGGTAGATACCAACCTATTGTGTTTTTTGTTTCTCAGGATATTAAACTTATTGATTCTCAGATTAGAAAATATTTTCATGGTTTTTATGAGATGTATAGACATGATAATACACATGCTTTATGCATTCCATATAATGTTACATATAATAAAAGAACAGGAAAAGTTTATTACAAATATACAAGACTTTCACATCCTAATGATGATGCCCAGGGTCAAATTCTTAGACTTAATGAAATAAAACTTAAAAGACCACCAAGGGAAGCAGAGAAGAGATACGAAACTCATAGCCAAGCATTCAAGGATTACATTATGAACATGATGGAAGACCAAACAAAAAGCTATGACCCAAATAAAACACAGAAAAAAGTATCTGATAAAAGTATTATTGATGAGATTTGTGCAATGGATTATGATAAAGAATTATGTGAAATGGTAACTAAAAGGTCATCAAAAAGTGAAATTATTTTGGATAAAGACACAATTCGATTTAAGTATGATATTTCCGATGCAAAGGCAAGATATTTGAAAAAACTTATTGAAAGGAAATTAAATAGCGATGATAGTCAAAAACAAGAAAGCAAAGAAGATAGTGAAGGAAACAGCTAAGACAACTAAAAATTTTTTAAAAGTTGTTTTTGCTTTGCTTGTAATTTATATTAGTGTATCTTCAGCTTATGGTTTTTTAACTTCTGGTGAAAAGTTTTTGCAGGATGTTATTACTTTAAGCATCGGTGGTTTTTGGGCTTTTTTCTTTGGTTATTTTGGATGGCGGATTGCTGAGAGTATTGAAAATTATTTTACTTTTAAAGATTCTTAGGTTTTAAATAATAAGCATATAATACTTAATCTAATAAAAATTTATAACTAACAGGAGTAATTATTAGATTAATATGAAAAAGACATCTGTGCCGAGGTCATATTGGAGCTACCGATGGAGAAAAATAAATGGTAAGCGAACATATGTAAAGGTAAAAAAAATTGGCGGAAAAGAAAAAATCCGCATTGCAAAGAGGAGAAGGAAGAAGTAGATGGCTTATAAGGATATTTATGGGGATATTTCTTCTCAAAGAAAACAAGTTGAGAAATACCAAAAAGAAGTAGAGCAGAGGAAAAAAGAAGCAAAAGAGTTTCAGGAGAAATCAAGGGAAGCACTTAAAAGAATCGAGAGAGAAAGACTTAAGATGACACCTGGTGAACAGCTACAGGCATCTAAGGAACTCAGAGAAATCAAGGGTAAGAGAGAACAAGCTCAGGAAGCAGTTAAGGAACTTGAGAAACAGAAAGGAGTAGCTAAGGAAGCACTTGGTAAACTGGAAGAGCAGAAAAAAGAGATAGAGAAATACGAAAAAGAAGGTTATTCTGTTACTAAAACTCCAGAGGGAAAATTATCTTTTTCTAAACCTGTTGTTAGAACAAGAGCTGTTAGACAGGTTGTTCAGCAACCTCAATCAGCTACACCGCAGGTAATTCAGCAGAAACAAGCTGAAATGGATAGATTAAACAAAGCTATATCAGCGACCAACCAAAATCTTAATGCTGTAAATGCACAGATAAATATTCTTTCAAAAGCAAGGGATTTACCACCACAAATGAAGGAACACCTTAAAAGATTAAGAATAATAAAAACAGGACTTGAAGCATCAAGAAATAGTTTGATGAATCAATATAGCAATCTTAAATCAGATTTGGGAAGACAGGAACTTCCACCAGAACAAAGAGTAGAGAGTTATGCAGAGGAATATGAAACAAAGGTCAAAGAACTTGAAGATATTAAATTTACAGAGAGTATCTCTGCTCCCGATGCATCAGGTAAAAAATTAACAGAGGATTATCTAAGAAAAAAGAGAGAACTTGAAAAATGGTTTGACACCACTGGTAAATATACTCCAGAGCAGTATAGTATTGTTACTCAGCTACAGGAAGTTGGTGTTACTGAGGATAAATTCCAGAAAGAGGGTTTTACTCTTCCAAGATTTACACATTCAGAATATAAAGATTTATCTTTTAAAGGAGTTAGTTTTGACCCGAAGAAACAAACATATGAAGATGTAGTTAAAACAATTGCACAAAGAAACCAGGAGATAGGTTTAGCTATTGCTAAAAAGGATTATGAGGTTAAAGGTGTTCCACAAAAATTCTCTGAATTGGTAACACTACCTCAGAATTATCGGGATATGGGTGTTCCTGAAAAGGAATATGAGGATATTGCTTATCGTTATAATGTTTTAAACACTGTATCTGATAAGGATTTTTTTGATTGGAGAACACAGAAAGGAGTAAAGTATTATCAAGAAACTGGTAATTTTCCTTTCTTTTTTAAACCTGAAGCATATTCATCACCAGAGGGTAGCGGTATACCTGAGCAACAATGGGATAAACTTGCTTTTGAAAGTGTATTCATGGATTTACCAGAGGATGAAAAAAAGAAAAGACTTTCAGAATTTTTATTACCTGAATGGAAAGATACTTATTCTAAAAATGCAACTGATGCTCCAACCAGTTTCAAGATTATTTTTCAAAAACCCAATACTGATGAATGGAAGGATTATTCTGAATCAGAGTATGATAAAATCAAATATCACCAGATAGTTGGCGGAGTTGATTTAGATACAGCTATAAAGAGAACAAAAGAGAATGTTCCTCTTTCTGCTGAGAATCTTGTTTTTACAAGGGTTATAACACAAGAAAAGGGTGAAGCTCCACAGGTTTATACTGGTGGTATTAAACCTGTTGGTGAAGCTGAGAAAGGAATTGTTACTGGAACAAGACAAACTGGTTATGCAGAGGGAACAACTGCAAGAGAGGAACAGCTTGACATCCCAACTTTTGCAAGAGGGGATGCATGGGATACTTCACCTGGTATTGCTCTTAAATATCCATCTGGTAAGAAAGGGGTTCTTTCTGTTGTTACTGGTGGTCAAGCTGGTGCTACTACAGCAGAGCTTAAAAAATATTTCATAGGTAAATCGTCTACTGGTGAATCAATTTATTTACCAGAAACGAAAGAACATCTTTATGCTGGTATAACACCTGGAGCTGACCAGAGTAAAACAATTCTAAAAGATTTAAATAAAGATATTGAAAGAGTTACTGACAGCTTAGGAGATACCAGGAATTATCTTAAAACTGTTGATGAGAACATTGGTAAAATCCGAGATTCAGATATTGATAAATGGATGCTTGATATAGATGAAGATGGTAAGGATGATGAGGTATCTAAGAAACAGGCATTAGATTATTTTAAAGGTAAAAAACAGGAAGTTTTACAATCAAGAGAGGAGCTTGAACAAAATTTAAAAGCGATTAAAGAACAGAAAGCTATGATAAGTAGAGCTACTGGTATTGGTTATGGAGTGAAAAAAACAACTGGCGGAAAGTGGGAATTTATTACTCCTTCTACTGATGAAAGCTATGAAGCTCTTTATGGTAAAGACCATTTCCCTCAACTTGTATGGCATAGTCTTTGGCATGGTGATTTATTTATTGAACCAGCTCTTGCTAATATTGCATCTGCTGTTACTGGCGACCCTGGTTATGCAAAAGCACAGCTACAGGAAACCAAAGCTGAAGCGGTTGCATCTGAGCTTAGATTAAGAAAATATGGTCAGTTCGGTGGTCAGAGATGGGCAGGTGAGCTTGGTGAGATAGGTGCATCCCCTGGTGGGCAAACCATTGCTCTTGCAGTTGTTACTTATGGATTAAGTTCTGCTGTCGGTGCTGGTGCAAAAGCAGTTAAATCAGCTAAGATTGGTAGTAAGGTTGGAACTTATGTAGCTGGTAAAGCTCCAACTGTTTACAAGGTTGGAACTAAGATTGCTCCAACTGCTATTAAGGTTACTAAATTTGGTGCTAAACCTGTTATGTATGGTGCATTGATTGGTTATGAAGCAGGTCAGCTTGGTAAGATGTATCAGCAGGACAAATATGCTTTTCCTGGTAGAGCTGGAACTCATCTTTTAAGACTTGGTGCTGGTGCTTATGCTTTTCAGAAAGGTTTTGCACTTGGATATGGTAAACCAATAACTCCAACAGTAAAAGCACCTAAACAAACTGTTACAGCTAAACCATTTTCTACTACTGTTAAACAAGGTCTTGGTTCTTTTAAAGAAACAGTTAGCGGTCATCTCTGGGCTAAGTATCCGAAGATGACAGGTAGACTTTATTCTGGTGCTGGTAGAATTTCTGATTATGGTAGAGGTCTTGGTTATTCAGCGAGAGCAGGAATTAAAGACATTGGTTACAAAACACAAAAACTTGCATTTGGTTTAAGACAAAGACCAACTTTTAGAACAACAGCAGGAAGAATAGGAGATATTGGAAGAACAGTTAAGTTTAGAGTTGGTGCTACTAAATGGGATGTATATGGAGCTAAAACAAAACTTACTGCTTTTAAAAGAATGCCTAAAAAAGATTTAATTCCAATTAAAAAAGTTGAAAAACTTATGACACCAAAAATGTATAAGAAATATTATGATGTTAGACTTAAATGGAGAGCTAAATTCCCAAAGAAAGGTTTATACAAAACAGGAGAAATAACAGAGCTTCCTTATTCAACAGCAGAAGCACAAACAGCTACTCCAAGTTTTCCCTGGCAAAGAATTAAAGCAAGACCCTGGGAGCTTATTAAAACAATGCCAAAAGGAAAAGCACCTGAACCTGGTTTTTCATTTGCTGGAGTTCCAAAAGGTAAACCCTGGTCAATTGAAAAACAATTCCAGTATGCAAAAAAACATGGTAGAGGAATGTTTAGAGAAGGACAAATAAAAGATGTAACTAAACCAATTGAAGGGGATGAATGGAAATGGTTAGATACTTATACAAGAAAAGTTCCAGAAATAAAACAAACAGGAAAATATTTGATGGGTGTTAAAACTGAAACTGGGGAAGCAATGAAATGGAGATTAGCATCAGGTAAAGAATGGGAGAGTGCTTTTAAAAGAGTTGATGTAACAAAGAGAGTGCCAAAATTTGAAGAATTTAGATATAAATCCACAAGGGATATTTTATATGACCCTAAAACTGGGGAAGCAATACCACTTGCAAAAGATTTACCAATTAAAAGAGTTGATGTCAGCAGATATGCACATCTTGCTGACCCTGAAACAAAAATAAATTATGGAATTACTACAAAACTTGGTGAACCAAAAACTGTTGATGTATTTGGAATAAAAAGATACCATCTACCAGGTGAAGGAGTTATAAAAATTGCTGGTAAAGAAAGAGTTGTTAAACCAACAAAATTTGTTTTCCAAGACCCATATGTTAGTGCAGGTGCAGAACCAGTTAAAGCAATTACATTAACAAAAACAAAAGCAATTGTAAAACCAATTATTTCAAAATCAGTTGGAAAAAAGGTATCTACTACAATAGCAAAAGACATAGGAGATATAACAAAATATGAATGGTATCAAGCTCCAGCTAAACAAATAACATATGCAACAGGTCAAAAAATTAGAGGATTACCAGATGCTTATGCTATGGCTTATGGCGGAGTATCTCTTGAAACACTTGAATTTCTTGAAGAGGGAACTGGATATATTCATCCACGATGGGGAAGAAAATATGTTGAAATCCCAGGTGTGGGTAAGATTGAAACTGAAGAAAGACTTGGAGTTATGGGAGCAGTTGATGCAATTCCAAAAGGAGAACTTGGAGTTGTAAGTATAGGAGCAATAAAAACTGAGGATTTATATAAGGAGAAACCAGAAGTTAAATATGCTATGATAACTGGTGAGCTTTTTAAGACAGATACAGGGATAAGAACCGATGTGGGAAGGGGAACAATTCAAACACAAGATATTGATATGACCCAAAAAATGATGGTTGGTCAGATGACAGCTCTACAGTTAAAACAACAGCAATTATTGAAACAGAAACTTTTAATGAAATATAAATTATCAGCAATAAAATCACCTTCTTTTGAACCAACAAAACCAGCACAACCAACACCTGATAGACCAAGACCTTCTGAACCAGTTACGCCACCGCCAATAATTCCTGAAGCACCATTGCCTTTTGCAAGGTTACAATCACAAGTTCCTGAAGGGAAAAAGAAGATGAAGAGAAAAGTAAAATTCAGATTTCAAAAAACTAAGAAAAGAGCAGAACCAATTGTTCTTGCTCAACCATTCAAGGTAATGGAAAGTCAGATTAAATATGGAGTAGCTACTCATCCTGAAACAACATCTAAATTATTAAAAAAAGGTATTAAAGAAGGATGGGATATTCCAACAGTTGAATTAATGGAAGAAAAGAAAGGAATTAGAAAACCTAAAAAGAAGAAATATAATTGGAAGTTGGGGAAAAATGTTAAAACATCTGTTAGAAAAAATAAGAAATAAGCATGTCGAGTTACAAGCTCAATATACGATTTACGCATTGTTTATGACAGTGCTAACCATTGTTGCCTATGTAGCTGTATATCCGTTATTAAATGATACAATTACAGATTCGGGTATCACAGGGATGGAAGGCACTTTGATTAGTTATACTCCATTGTTTATATTTTTGTTTATACTTTGGAGTGCGATGTGGTATGTCAATCCATATCGGGAGAAATGATACTTAAGTAACAAAAAGGTGAAAAAAATATGGTAGAAAAAATAAGAAAAATAATAGGAAATAAATACGCAAAAATGAAAATCAGTGCAGGAGTAATATTAGTTGCTTTCGCATTGATTTCTACAGTGCTTATGTTCACAACAAGTTTTGTAGATATTGCAAAAGCAGATAGTTGGGTTGGGGAAAATTATACAACCTATACTGAAACTGATGGCAGTGGCAGGATAACAGTTCATAATAATACGCATATTACATTTACAAATATGGGTAGTAACGAGGATGGATATGTGTATGATGATAAAGGAGCTGGTGCTATAGGCGAGTTCACTATTCGTTATGAATTGGAAATCACTGCAAGGAGTGCTAAAAACTCTGCTGTTGTTCCATTCTGCGTTGGAGATACAGTTAATGACGGATATGACCAGTTGTTTACAGGTGGGCAAAAAAGCATTTGCACATGGTTTTGGTCAGATACAAGTTCATGGCATTTATATTTAGCAAGAAACACTGGTTCAGCTCAATCACAAAGTTCAGGTTATAGTATCTCTTTGGACACAATTTATTATATCGAAGTGGGAAGAGATGACACTCAGATTTATCAAAAGATATATTCAGATAAAGAATATTCAAGTCTTCTTACAACTCAAACCGTAACCCTTTTTACTGATACTCTTAGATATATGTTTGCATTTAACAGTTATAATGCTGGTATATCAGCTACAACAAGTGGACATGTTCAAAATCTTCAACAACTTACAGCAGGAGAAGAACCTTCAACTGCAAGTCTTGATGGATTAACTGCTGGTAGAATTACCTGGAGTGGAATAGGTGGACAGAGTGTATGGTGCAATTCCAGTGGGGATGGCACTGAAACTATGGATATAAATATGACACTTAATGCTACTACAAATATAACTGGAATTAGAGTATGGGTTGGTGATATGAATGATACAACTGCATATATTAATGCATCAAATATAGAGTTATATGTTTCTTCAGATGACACAAATTATGGTCAGATGGGAACATACACTGATGGCGGAAGCAATCTTAGCATTAACACTTCTACTTGGAATGCTGGAAGTATGGGAACTAATCCATTCCTGGGAGAAGGATTGACTAATGGAACACATCATATCTACTGTAGGTTTTTGCTGAACATTCCTGCGGATACCCCGACAGATATATTCTATAGTGCATCTTCGGATGCTTGGAAAGTCTACATCGGCTATTATGAATAGGAGCTACCATGACCAGAAAGAGTGCTATAGCGGTCATGGTAGGGTTCTTTCTACTCTCAACTACTTTTAGTTCTATAGCTGTAGCTTATGAAACTGATTACAGAGCAAAAATTTATTCCACAGGTTCAAGTATAAGTAATGGTTCACCTGACCACGATAGCATCCATAATGGTGCATCAGATGATATAGAGCATCAATATCAATACTGGGTAGACCAATACATGGCAGGATATGGGATACAAACCAATATGTCAGATTGGTATCAAAATGTAAGCTATGCATCATCTTGGGATAAATACAGTATTGGAACAGGTGGCGGTCAAACAAATCCAGATAATGATGGATGTGATGGAGCAGGTAGTGGAGATACTGGTGCTTATCCATATTGTTGCCATTGCCCACCAACAAGAAATTCAGATGCAGAAGATGCATTTTATATGGCATGTGTTCCAGCACAACTTGATGGAGTATATGGTAGACAAGTATGGAGATACAAAAACAAGGATTGGTCAGATATAGATTATTTTATAGTTGAATGTGGAATCAATGAAGCATCTGATTATAACTATTATTTTGATGCTGGATATACTGAAGCACAATTCATACAATATCTAAGAAGCAATATTTACACTGGTCTATATGGAGCATATAATAGAAGTCAAACATATGGCTTTACACTAACTATTTTAAAAACTATTCCAACAGGAGCATGGGTACCACAAGCATACATAGATGCAGTTAATGAAGAAAAAGAAAGTTTTGCTTCAACATTTACAGATACATTACTTATTGATACATTTAACACAAGTATGGTAATCTGGACAGTTCCCTATACAACTTGGGTTTATAACAGTGGTTACTTTGCAGATTCAGCACATCCAAATAAAGCAGGTTATCAGGTAATGGCAAATGTGATAGCTGAAGCACTTTATAATCATATGGTAAATGCAACAGAGGAAGAAGAAGAGATACCACCATTACAAATAAATGATATAGGTGGAAGTCAAAATGGTTCAGGAATCATAACATCAACTCCAACACTAAACTGGTCAAAGGCAAACGATGCAAGTATGTATCATATACAGTTTGCAACTGACACTGATTTCAATAATCTAATAGTTAATCTCTCAAATGTCAGCAAATTATTTTTTCCGAATCATTACAGTGAAAACTCTACTCATGTCAGTTTTCAGCTACCAGAAAAATATGAACTTCCAGATTATGGAAGATATTATTTTAGGGTAAGAGCTTATGCAAAAGTTAGTTAAAAAATTAGAAAAAATATGCATCATTGCGATGATAATAATTTGCTTAATACAAATACCACATAGTGCAAACTCAGCATTTACAAATGAGATAACAGAATCATTTGGCGGTAAAGCAAACACTACTGCTCTTGTTTTATATTTTCAACTTGCAATACCTTTAACATTTGGCGGTAAAACCCAGGTAAACTTTGCTAATTCATTACCAACAGTTACAGGTGAACATCCAGCAAATGAAACAACAGGTCTTAACCTTAGTATAGCAGTAGGTTGCACAGTTAATGATGCAAATGAAAATCATACGATGAATGTAACATATGCAAGTAATTATACAGGGGCATGGGTAAACTATCAAACAAATAGTAGCATAACAGATGGGCAGGGAACAAACTGGACATTTACAAGTGCCAATGAATATGATACAAAATATTATTGGCGAGTTTATGTTGATGATGGAATGGATAATGTTTCTTCAGATTTATTCTGGTTTCAAACACAAGTAAATCCTGAACCTGGTTTTGGATTGTATTTTACAGAATCATTTGGTGGAAAGACAGATGTATCTTCAACGATAGAACCAGATGTGCATCCTGATAGTTGGGATGGCGGAACACCAAATGTTGGAACAAGCATTCAATATAATTTTACATATTATCAGAATGGAACAGCTACAGTTGATGTTAAAATAGGATTTAATGTAACAAATTATACTTATGTTAATTATGCTGATTGGTTGAGCAATGGACATGATAACTATACAGCTAATTTTACTGTAGATGATTGGAGTTCTGAAACAAATATTGAACCCAAGAGTGGGGAATTAGCAGTTACGATATTGAAAGAGGATGTTGCACCTGATAGCAGTTTTAATTTCGGGATTCGCATTTGGATACCAAGAACTGTATCCTATGCAAATCTTAGAGAAGATTACAAAATAATGTTTACTACAACAGCATCTTGATAATGACGACTAAGGCGGAATCCTTAGAAAAAACCATAGGAGAAATAAAAATGGAAAGAAAAAAATTAGGAATCCTGATAATTGGGTTAATGTGTCTTGCCCTAATATCGGGAACAACTGTATATGGAGCAGATATTGACATCTCAGGAACTTTCACTCCGACATCGACAACCAGTGCTAACATAAATGATACATCTCCAGCATATGGTAACATTGCACCTGGCGGAAATGTGTCAAGGGCATTCCAGTTATCAAATGATGGAACTGTAACAATTGACAGCACAGTGAACACATCTGACATCGCATCTGATTTAACACTTGTCGATATAGTGGACAACGATGCAGTAGACGAATATAGTATCCCCTGGAAAAACACAGGAGCAGGATATGTTGATTTGTCTACATCACCAGTAACTCTCGGAGATAACATCGCACCAGCAGGAACACATGATTTCTATGTGAACATTCTGATGAACAGTGTCGGTATCTCAGCAGAACATGGACAACAAAACATGGCGGTAACTGTAACATATACAGCATCGACATAAAGACACAAAAAAATTTGAAAGGGAAAAAAATGAAAAGCAATAAAACAAGAGGGCTAATGATATTGACTTCAGTGTTGTTAGCCCTCTATATCTTTGGTTTAGCTACTCCAGCAATTGCAGAAGATGGATGGTCAGAAACATGGGAAGTAAACTATTCAAAAAACGAACCAGGAGTTACTCCTTTAACAGAAAAAGAATTAGAGGTATGCCCTATTAACTCAACAGGATTTATTTATAATTCTTATAGTGTATTTAAATATTATAAGAATGACAACCCAGATGGCATACTTAGATTCAGTGATACAGTTCATTATTTCAATACATTAAATGATGATGTAACTTTCACTTTTCAGGTAACACAATTCCATGAATCAAGACCACATACAGTTCCACTACCTGATGTAATAAGCAAGGATTATATTTTTTATCCATTGCCAAAAGAAGTTAGCTATATCGAGCTACCAGATAGTCTTACTGTTCCAGCTATGCATAAAGGAGAGCTTGAACTAAGGATAGAAATAGATGAAGATACTGCATATGAATATGCAAACAATGGCGGATTAATAACTATGGTATCTGGAACTCCCAGTGTTCATCATCAACTTAACAGTGGAGTTAAAGTTACCTCTGTTCCAGCTTACAAAATCTTTTTTGTGCTTATGTCAGATGAAAATATAATAGAATCACAAGGAGAAAGTAATGATGATGGCGGAACAAACTGGTTAATCTTTGCTATTTTAGGCATTGCAGTTGTATGTGTTATCATCTATATGATAGTCAGAAACATAGAATATATTGAAGTGGATGAAGATGAATAGATTAAAAAAGAGGAAAATAGCTGTCGTATCGGCATTATTATTATTTTTAATGTTGGCATTTTCCCCTGTAATTATTTCTTTTTCGATTTATATTCAAGGAACTTTTACACCAACAGGAGAAGGTCAAGCGGATACAAATATAACCTCAGTTTTTATAGAAGGTTTTGGGGGTAAAGCAGATATAACGGAGTTCCAAGAATTACTAACAACTGATTTTGAAATTCCAAATGGAACAACCCAAGTTGAAATAGATACAGCTTATTGGAATGTAACAATCAATCATTATAAAACTTTTAACTGGAGTATTGAAACAGCACCAAATATTGGTAGTGCATCGGGTAATGATGAAACAACAGGTGTAAAAAGTTGCCCATTATCTGGTTTACAATATAACACAATTTATACTGTATTTCTCAATGCAACAGGTAGTCAGATAAATCAAACTTATTGGTTTGGAACTGTAGCTGAACCAGAGGTAAATATGACAAATGTCTATACTCTTGATTTTGGTGGTAAAGCAGAAACACTTGGTAATGAACCACAAATCAGCAATCCACAACCACCAGATAGCGAAACAAATGTTGATTTATTTCCCTGGTTAAATATCACTGTTGCTGATGCACAAAATTTCAATATTACTTGGATTTATTATACCTCTCCACCCTGGGTATTTGGAACACCACAAGTGTTTGCAGAAAATATATCTGTAGCAAGTGGAACATATAGACAGAGAGCTTTATGGGCAAATCAAAGTGAAACACAATATTGGTGGGAAGTAAGAGTAAACGATACTGACCAGAACTGGGCAGGAAATGGAACATGGTATACTTTCACTATAGCTAACTATACCTGGTCAGAATGGAGTGATTACTGGAAAATAGTATTCGCACCAGATACATTTGTTGCACCGACAAACTTTGTTGCTACAGGATATAGTAATAGTGCAATTAATTTAACCTGGGATAAAAATCTGAATGCAACTACAACATACATTAGAGCAAGTAAAACAGGTTATCCAAATCTAACAGAGGGATGGGAAGTCTACAATGGAACAGATAGTGCATACAACCATACAGGATTAGACCCAGGAACAATTTATTATTATTCAGCATGGACATATAATTCTACATATGAATATAGTTTCAATACAGCAGTGGACACAGGATGCACAAACCCAGGAAACCCATCAGGTCTTATAGTTACAGATACAGCAATGGAAAGCATCACTCTAAGCTGGACAAAAGGAACAAATGCAACTAATACAGTTATAGTGATGAATGAAACAGGTTATCCAGGTTATCCAACTAATCCGACAAATGGAACGGAAAAATATAATGATACTGCAAGTAGCTATGAAATAGGTGGATTAACTGCTAACTCAACTTATTATTTTAGTGTATGGAGCTATACAGCATGTGGATTTAGCGATAGTTATGTGGTAATAAATGAAACAACTGTTGCAACAGCAGATAGCCCATCTAATCTTGAAGCTACAACTCTCAATCATTCAGCTATTAGTTTAACATGGGATAAAGGAGCTGATTGGACAACAATTGTTAGAAAAATAGATAGCTATCCAACATCACCGACAGATGGTCTTGTAATTTATAACGGAACAGCTCAGAGCTACACGCATACGGGTCTTACACCAGTTGAACATTATTATTATAGAGCATGGGGATGGAATGGAGAAAGTCATTCAGTGGGATATACACAGGATGAAAATGTTACACTTCCAGAACCGCCACAGGATTTAAGAGGGGGAATAGATGACGATGTTCTAACAATTGAATGGACAAAAGGAGAGGGAGCAGTAACAACAGTTCTTAGGAATGATTCATCAGGTTATCCAACTGACCCACTCGGTGGAGATGGTTCAGTATTAGTATATAATGACACTGGAGAAATAAAAACAGTAAGCGGAGTTACAGATATAGATTACTATACTGGGTGGAGCTATGCATTCAAAGATGGCTACCATCTATATTCAAATTCACAAACTATTCTTTGGGGTGGATTAGAGCTTAATGTGTTTAAACAATCTAACCCGACAATTGCAATTGAAAACTATACAGTATTCATTACAAATCAGCAGGGAACAGAAACATTTGAGAATGTAAGTAGCAATCCGACAAGAATAGATGTAGAGGATGTTCCAAATGGTGAAGATATAGCAATCCGTATTTCAAAAGCAGGATATAATCCAGCTACAATATATACTGACCTGTTCGAGAATGCATGGTATTCAATTAATTTCTATTTATCTCCAAATGTAGAAGGTGGCGGAGATGCAGGAGATGATGATTATATACCACCACAAGATGAACCAGCAGGAGATAATGAAAGCTATGGCGAACTATACCTATTGACAGTATTAACAGTTTATGACCAACCAATCGAGAATGCATTGATGAACATTCGTTTATACATCAATGAAACAGATACCTATGAAAGTGTGCATAGTGTTTTCACAGATGCAAATGGAAATGTAGAGGTCTTTTTAATACCTGGATATTTCTATAAAATCACAATTACAAAAGATGGATATGTTACAGAATACAGTGATTACACACCATCGGATAGTATCTTAACAAGAACATTTAGGATGCTATATGATGTCGATGAAGATGATGTAGAAGGTGGATTATGGGATGGTATTGCATGGGATATTTATCCAACTACTGTTTACCATGATAGCAACATATCAATGTATTTCAATATTTCAAGTCAGTATGGACAACTTGAATGGTTTGATATGACAGTTTCAAGATACTACACAAACAATGACACATGGGTAACAATAGATTATCAGAACAGTTCAAATGCATATGGCGGACAGCTAAACTATACAACAATAAATGAAAGCGGTCAATATGGATTAACATGCAGATTTAAAAAACAAAACTTCAGTATCTACACATTTGATGCTGGAGATGGAATATGCAGAAAATTCTTTATTACTTATCAAACATTAACACAAGAATTAGATACTATTCCAGAAGTAATATACATTATATTTGCAATCTTTCTTGCAATTGCATCTATGGGATTGCTTATTAAAATGGGAGCTGGTGAACTCAGTGGATATGTAGGTCTAACAGTAATGACAATAATATTTGCACTTAGACCAGATACAGTTCACTTTGGTGGTTTTGCATGGTATTGGGTAATGCTGGTAACTGGAATTATATATACAGTGATACTGTTTTTAAGTGGGAGATTGAGGATATGAAAAAGATAGGATTAAAAGCAAGTATACCAGTATTTATTTTGCTTATGCTTGGGTTTATAATTTCATTATATATGTTTGGATTTACAAGCCCTTTTATGAGTGAACTTAGTAAAGAATTTACAAGTAGTGGAAATGACCCAATTTCAAGTGTATCTGCATTTTTAAATGCTCTTTCTTCATCTGTAATCTCAGCATTCACAGAGCATTTCGATGAAATAGCATTACCGATGATAGGATTTGGGCTACTGGCAGGACTAACAGGTTCAAGCTATGCATCAGGAAATGTTCTAAGGTATCTAATACCAATAATGCTATTGTTTGCAATAATGGATATTTTCATCTTTCCAGTAGTTCCAACAATAGAAGGACATGTAACAAGTGCAGGAGAATTTCAACCACTGGTATTGATTTTAAGTGTAGTTCTAAATTGTTTTATGTTCTTAGCAATCTTAGAATTTGTAACAGAGAGAGGTTAAAATGAATAGTATATTAGCTTTCATAGTCATGGTAACATGGGATGAGTTCTTTTCCCCAATAGGTGATAATCTAACAGAGGGAGTTATGCATGGCAATGTCTTCTTTCTTGGAGCAATATTCTTTTTGTTTATACTCATGTTTATTCTCATGCTGAGATTTACAGTTCCACTGGTAGCTGTAATAATGATACCAGTAATATTTTTCCTGTCATCAAGTGCAGGATTCGGGTTTACGGATTTGTTATTAATTCTTGCCATAGTAGTAGGAATAATCTTCGGAGTGGCATTAATTAAATGGTATAGAAAATGAATAATAATGGCACAAGTGTGTATAAGAAGGTATACGATGAGCTTGTAGAGCAGGATATATCAAAAATAAGACCATTTGAACTATACTATTTAATTCAAAACATGAAGGTAAACACCGAAGAAATAAAAGAAGAAATCCGAGAAGTCTTAATGGAATATGGATTAACAGAGAACCAAATAGACCGAGTTAGCAGAAACTTATGCTACAAACTAAGATTCACACTTGCAGATGCGAAACACATAGAGAAACACATGAAAAAAGAAGGATTAATAACAAGAAAAAGAAACACAATAACAATAAATTAAAGACTTCTTAGGGTTTAAATATTTTTTATAATATATGTTTTCCCTGTCTAAAAATCATACATAAAAAACAACAGGTAGATGTCTTGCCACCACTGCATGTAAAAAAACCAAATGGTGAGTAAAAAAAGGGGGTATAGATGTCATGTTTGCAAAAAACAAAGGATTTAGCGGACAGGTCAATCCAGTAGATTTTATTATTAGTATAGTTGTTGTTTTAATAATTATATCAGCAGTAGCAATTCCAACAATTCAAGATATTTTAAATTCAAGTGGTATAACTGGCATTTCTAATACAGTATTAAGCGTTATACCAACCTTTCTCGCATTGTTAGCTCTTGTAATGATAGCGAGAGGTATTTGATAAAAAAGGATATAATAACAACTTATTTGACCCTTCTTAGGGTTTAAATATTTTTTATAATATATCTTTTCTTTGTTAAAATCTATGCATAGCATGTTGATGACTTGCCATTACAGCATGTAAAATCTAAAAAATGAGTAGAGATAGGGGGTATAGATGTCATGTTCGCAAAAGATAAAGGTTTTTCTGGACAAGTAAATCCAGTTGATTTTGTAATCAGTATAGTTATCGTTGTGATAATTATATCAGCAGTAGCAATTCCAACAATTCAAGATGTTTTGAACAGCTCTGGAATTACTGGTATTGCCAACACAGTTTTAAGTGTCGTGCCAACTTTCTTAGCATTACTTGCTCTCGTTATGATAGCAAGAGGTTTCTAAGATACTTGGAAACGACAAAACAGAGGGAGTTATTTTTCTCCCTTTTTTTCCCTTTCAAAAAAAATATTAACCTAAAAACTATACATACTGTTGGTAATAATTATGCATTTAGAAATATTCATGCTTTGGCTAATTCTTTGGTTAGTTTTTCTTATCATGTCTTATATTGAAAAAAGAGGAGTAGTTTTTGGGTTCATGGCAGGTATATGGATTCTTTTTCTTGGAGCATTTCTTTTTACAGATGGGCTACAATATAGGTCAGGTTCTCTATTAACCGAAGGTTCTGGAACATGCACTATGACATATCAATATACAACTCTTGTCATGCCATATAACACTGTTGGGATGGTGTGGGCATTACCTTTTATCCTTCTTGGTATTTACATCCTATGGTTGGCATCTACAAGATTTAGAGCAAACTGGAAGAAAAAACCAAGATGGGGAAAAGCGAAATGGTAAAAAAAAAAATTAGCAAATTAATTATTTTATTTTTGGTCTTCTCCTTTCTTTTGTTTTTACCTATTTCATCAGATAATGCAGAGGGTGCATGGTGGGATACTGATTGGCAATACTGGGTTGTTATCACTGTTCCAGATTATAATATCAATGGTCATCTTTATGATTTTCCAGTTCCAATTATTATTAATTCAACTGTTGCAACTAATTGTAATTCCGATGGTAGCGATATTAGGTTTCTTTTGACCGATAACAGCACTCAATTGGATTATGAGATAGAAAGGTGGGATTCGAGTAGCAATAGTATAGTATGGGTTAAAGTTCCTCATCTTGCTCCTGATGCAGATAATGACATAATCATGTATTATGGTAATCCAAGTGCTACTGATGCTCAGAACCCAACTGGAGTATGGAGTAACAATTTCACAGCAGTATGGCATTTTAATGAAAGCAGTGGAACTATCTATGATTCAACTTCCAATAATTATGATTTGACAAACAATGGAGCTACTTATATCAAGAATGCAGATGGTCTTGGCGGAGCTTATAGTTTTGATGGAATAAATGATTACTTGCAGGTTACAGGTTTTAATCCTAACAACAAAGGAACTATTAGCTTTATAACTGTTAGAGGATGCAGTGGTTGCGGTAGAAGAAGGTTTTGCGGAGCAGTAGATGAATTTGAAGCAGTTGTAAGAGGAGATAATCTTCTTACAAACCATTTATTTGTGAAAGGTGCAGGTATTCTTTCTGGAAGTCCTTTGACAGATACAACTAATTTTCATCATCTTATGTTTACCTGGAATTACTCTGATAATCTAAATTTGATTTATGACAATGGAATTTTTGATGCAAGTGGTTATCTTGCAGATGATGACCCAGGAACAAGTTTAACATTTCAGATAGCACATAGCACATGGTATGCAGGGGAATACTACAATGGAACAATAGATGAATTTAGAATAGCAAGTATAAACAGAAGTATTAACTGGACAGAAGCAGAGTATCTATCAACAACTGACCCACATAATTTTACACTTTGGAGAACACATTTTAGTCAAGCAGATGTTCCACCATATCAATACAATGAAATACCAGTAGACGATGGGTCATCAGATACACTACCAAATCTTTTTATCACAGTTGGGGATGATTTCAATAGAACACTTGATGTATATTTTTATTCAAATGTTTCTGGTTCATGGCAACTATTTGGGAGCAACCTATCAGTAAACAGCACAGGAGATGTGATACTCCAACAATATAATGCCAACTTTACAGATTACAATACAACATATTGGTGGACAGTAAATGTAACAAATGGAAATGCATGGAGCAATGCCACCTATAATTTTACAACATCTCTTGGTCATATACCAGATGTCTATGACGAAACACCACCAGATGGTTCAACAAACAACTATCTTCCTATTAGTCTTGGAGTTAGAGTAGCTGATAATGATAGCCATTGGATGGACATCGAATTTTATACAAATGAATCTGGAACATGGACACAAATAGGTAGCACAATAACAGGAGTATACAATGGAACATACTATGTTTATGCACCACAATTTACACAATATAATACCACTTACTGGTGGAAAGTCAAGGTTACTGACCAATTAGGATTAACAAATACAACTGTCTATGCTACTTCTTTTAATTTTACAACTGCTGTTAGACCAAAAACAGATAAAATATGCGATGGGATGAACTGTTGTGGAGATATAGATGTCTTCAGCTACTTCGGGATATTCGGCATATTCAGCATCATAGCAATCTTCCTGGCATTAAAAAAACACAACAATAACGATGACACTTAAGTAACAATCTTGCATTCTTTTAAAAGTAATAAATTATTTATATCCACAAATAGTTTACTTTCTTTGGTTAATAATTAATGAAAGGGGAAAGAAAGGAAGAAGATAATCCTGAAAATGTAGAGGGAAAAGTTGATTCTAAAAATAAGAAAAGAAGAACTCTTCTCGAAGAACTCGATGCAAGAATAACTGATAAAGAAATAGATGACTTTGAGCATTACACTCAGTATACTCAAAGATACGAAAACATGCCTGACAATCAGTTTGCACATGCATGGAGTTTAATAAATGTTAGGCAAGGGGATGCAAGAGAGTTCGATGACCTTCTGCATCCACATCTTTTTCTCGGTGCAATTGATGACCCTAAAAGTCTTCGATTCTACCAGCAGGATATGTTCTGGCTAACTTCAATGTTTAGACTTGCCAAAGATGACAAAACAATGAAATATGTTTTTGACCCACTATGGCACAATTTTTTAACAGAGGTTAGACTTACTTCCACCCTGGATGGCGGAGAGAGAATCTATCAAGCATTCAAAACACCAAGAGGTTCTCCGCAAGGTTTCAAAATATTTAAACCGAAATCTAAGAAGAAAAAAGAACCAATTGATTATATAATCCCAGATGAGGATGACCAGGGGATGTATTAAATGAGTAGCCCATTCGGCAAGAAAAAAACTGAAGAAAAAAAAGAAATTGTTGATGACATAGGGAAAAAAATAGATGAGATAACAAAGGAACTACCATTTTTTGAAGCAGGGCAAAAAGAGGAAGAGAATGAGGAAGAAATCGAATATGAACCAGAAGAGGAAGAGGAGAGAAAAACACCATCTGAAATACATGAGATAGTGAAAAAACCTAAGAAAAAAATAAAAATAAAAAAAAATAATAGACCAGATAAAAAAGTAATAGAAAAAATACAAGAAAAACCAAAGAAAAAATTAAAAGAAAAACATAAAAAAAAGCTAAAAATAAAAAGAAAACCTTTTGATTGGAACAGAGGACTACTATATCTAATGGTCTTTGGAATCATAGGAATAATATTTTTTACACAATCACTGGAACAAATAAACCAAGTTGCAATGTGGATAATGGTATTATTCGGGATGATGTGTTTTTTCCCACTTGGTTTTCTACTTGGTAAGCTACTTCTCGACCCATATATCAGATGCAAAATATATCGAAGAATGGGTAACAGGAATTTTGGAATGGTTCACATTATACAAAAAGGTGGGAGAAAAGTTGAAATTAGGATTAAAAATCTTACAGATGATGTAATAATTCAAGGCACTAAATTATGGGTGTTAGAAGAGGGTGGAATATATTATACAGATAGAGATGACAACCTGATACTTCATGCAGAGGTAAAACCAGAGAACTTTGTAACTTCCCCTAATAATGTTCCAATTCTTTTTTTAGATGCAGATAACATGCTTCCATTGACTTTTTTTAAACCAAATACAATAAGTAATCCACAACAGGTTGGAGCTACTGTTCTTGGATATATCAACAATCAGATAGCAAAGAATTTATTTTTCAAGAAAAGCATGACTTTCTTCTATACCATTCTTTTAATATTACAAGCAATGAACCTAATAGGGTTAATTGTGTTATATGATGAGCTTGTCGGGTTATGATAAATGAAAACAGATATGCGGATGAAGGCGAACTCCTGGATACTGGGGAAGAATACAAAAGATTTCTCCTGGAAAGGTTGGAGTTAATCAGCGATTTAAGTGTTAGTCTTCGCAAATCATATACACAGAACAAAGCAAACAGGGAAGACCACCATAATCTTGTATCCCTATCTATAGAGCTATGGGAACAGCTTTACCCGAAGGTTAGGAACACAGAATTGCAGGAAGAATTTGAAAAGTTCTTGCCATTCTATGAGAACCCAAGGTTGTTTTTTCTACCTGGGATGACCAGGCGGTTATGGCAACTTGTGTTTGTCATCAGGATGGCATATGAAAACTTAGGACTTTGCAGGGTTAAATAATATGGCTAAGAAAAATTATTGCCCGATGTGTGGAAATAAAATGAAGAGAAATAAATGCCATGTATGTGGCTTTAATTATGCTCATGGTTCATCTGTAGAAATAGATGAATACCAAAATAAATTGTAGGAGATGAAAGAAAAAATGATAGCAAAGTTTGAAGAATGTGTAAGACCATTTGGAGTAGTCTATGAATATGTTAATATGGATAATGTATTCAAGATAATAATAGGCAGGAAAAGAATAAAACTTTACACTCATGCTAATCCTTTTTTCTATGTGTATGTAGGAAAAACGGAACATAACCTTAGACAGCTAAGAAAATTTGATAAAAATATAGAATGGGAGTAGATAAAATGAACATTGAAATGGAAATAGAAGATATAAAAACATATGTGGAATTGCTCAAAAACAATGAAGAACAATTTATTTTAGTTGGGCAATTAAACTATATAAGCGAAACAAGCATTAGAATGGAACTTGTTGTATCTGCAAAGGCGGATTACGATGGGGAAGCAGTGCTTGTAACATATAGGGAGCAGGTTGGAACTGAGAATTTGCCATTTAGTGATAATGACACAATTGCTCAGAGCAAGATAGATGAACTTAAGAAGACATTACAATCAAGAAAAGAAAACCTAAAAAAACAGCTACTTGATGCTGGTTTTTCTGTTGAATTTGGAGTATGGAAAAAAATTGAATAGGGTGAATAAATATGAAAGTGAGATGGATTCTTAGAGATATGACACCATTGAAAAATGACCATTTGAGAGCTAATCTTGAATACTGGAAAATGGATATGGTGCTTAAATCATCAGAGATGCTGGAGAAAATCAAAAAGAGCAAATTCCTTAAGGTTATGAGCAAGGCATCCCCAGAGGTTCAGAATATGATGTTTCTTACTGAAACACAAGCTGAGATTAGGTCTTCTGATATTGATAGGATTATTGATGTTAAATTAGATACTCATCATAATGGTAAAACAACGACATTGTTCACATTGTTTGTCGATAGTGTTTATTTTGGAGTTGGTGAGATGGCAGAAGTTAAGATGGGTAGAGCTGGAAGGTTAATTGCTAAAAAAGGTTTTGACCGCCAGGAGCTAATTGACCGATTTGAAGCTGAGATTAGAAAGACATATACCAAGAATTTCACTGGTGAAGTTATCGAAGACGATGGAAAGGTATTGAGTATTTACAAATGAGAGGGAGTGAGTTTAACTAAAAAATGATTTGATACGCAATCATTCCTGTTTCCTCTGTAAAAAATTGTTTTTATTTCTCATTCCCCCTCTCTTCATCCTGAGCTGATTAAATGAAAAAGAGCAAGTTTGACCCGATTATAGTGGCTACTTGCACAGCATTACTTTATTGGTATTTAATCCTGGGTCATGGAGTATGGCATGACACAATAGATGTTTATGGAGTTAAACAAGATGTTGTGTATATCCATATGGGGATTGTTTATAGCTCCATGTTTGCAGTTCTTTTTAGTTTACTGTATGTTTTTGCAGATGCACTTTATCCAGTGAATAGACATTTTTTTATCAGAGGTTATCATCAGTTTAAAAAAGCGGTTAGAGCTAAGATTGATGAAGGTAAGAGAGAACACAGGGAATTTATGGAAAGAATTAGGAAGAAGTAGCTATTTTTGTTGCTCTCGAAGGGGATATTTTTTCTCTCTCCTGTTGATGACATTATGTCAAAATGAGCATTTTTCACCGAAAGTTATATAAAGTTTGGAGTAGTAGTAAGTAGTATAAATGAAAAGTGTTGTGATGAAATATGGAATATGATGTGTTAGAAGCGAAGGATTGGGTCTTCCAACAAGGTTGTTACCCTGCAAGAATTGTCTTGCTAAAAATAAAAAAAGCTGGAGATGTTGAATACAGCACCCATAGACAGTGTGATGCTTCACAGGATGGCGGAAGCAAACACTTACAACTTGGGCATTATTTTACAGATATTGAGGATGCAGTAAAAGATTTTAAACAGAGGGAGATATAAAATGAATTATTCCTTTTTTTCTTTAAATACTTTAAAACTTGTTGAACTCAGCATTGAATCAGATTTATCAATAATGGGGAGTGATTAAATAATGTTAACTAAAATTGATAAAATATTGTTTGTTATTAGTTTTATTGCAATGATTTACCTTGTAATGTGGTGATTAAATAATGAAGGTTTATCCATGTGTAGATTTAAAAAAGAGATTGTTTTTCAGAGTTGAACAAGCATTAACAAAAGAACAGATAGCAGATTGGATAGCATATGATACTGATAAAGAGGGAAACAGAATAGTAAGAAAAAGTGTCAGAGATGAAGAAGGCGGTTATATCAAAACAGAAATAATCAAAAAGAAATGGACAAAGATAGCAATTGAAATTGAAATTAAAAGAACTGCAAAGGCATTTGGTTTTAGTGCTGAAGGTATTGAACCAGATAGTGAAGAACAGTATAAACAAGCATTGAAAATTGTTGAAAAATTTTTTCCAGAGCTTGGTGATTAAAAAATGACAGTTGAGCTTATAGGAAAAGTTGTAAAAATTGGCAGGGTCAAAGATTATGGAGTGCAACCAAGTTGGGGAAAATATATTCCTGATTACAAATTTTATATGCAGATTGATACCAAAGATGAAGGCATAGTAAATGTAATGGTTCAATGCAAAGGTGAACAAACAGATTATGGATTCAGAATACCAAAGGATGCTGATAGGCAAAAACCTTATGTCGGTGATGAAGTTGTAATCACTACACATACACTTAAGAAAAATGGCGGTAAATGGGCATCAGTTACCTGGAATCAATCAATTGAAATAACCGAGGTATGCATAAAGGCAAGAAAAGAAAGAGATGAATGGATTGCTAAGAAAAAAGCTGAAAGACAAGCTGAATATAAACAGAAAATAGAAGATGCTAAACAGAGCAGAATTGATGCAGAGCTTGAAAGACTTGGGCATCTTGAAACACAGAAATATGATGAGAGATTACCAGAAGATGTTAGAAGCAAGATTTCTAAAACATTTGATATTGAATTAATTATAAAACTTTTGAGAGATACCAGTTGGTTTGTTACTCCAGAGGGAGAGGGTGGCAAACAAGCAGTTTACAATATGGTTACTGGTTATGTAATGGAAGATGGTTATCCTGGAACTGGAATGCGAAGACCTGGTGGTTGTCTTCATGGTCATCCTGATTCGGTCAGAAAATCCATTTTAAACAAAGCAATTGAATCTAATTTAATAATTAATACTAATAATGGCTATAAAAGCACAGAAAAGGGTCTTAAACTGCTTTTAAAGCTCGACAAGTGCAATGAGTGCCAAGAAATTAGAAGACCTGTAAATGCCGTTTCTGTCGTTGTATACGAAAGAAGTTCAAAGCGTTATCATCTCGGTATTCGTTATATGTGCAGTTGTGAAATCGAAAAAGAAAGACCAAGAAGTGGTTGCAATACTGGATTGATAATAACGGAGTTGAAATCAACTCCTAAAAAATTAGAAAAAATAATGGAGTGTGTATAGAAAATGAGTGAGATAAAAGAAATAGAAATAAAAAAATTAGTGAAATCACCTTTCAATGTCAGAACAGATAATGTCATTGTAGGTGAATTGGCAAAGAATATCCAAGAAAATGGTTTGGATAATCCGCCAATAGTTAGGCAAGTGAAAGTTGGAAAAGATACAAAATATGAAATCATTTCTGGAAACCGAAGAGTAACAGCATGGGAGTTGAGATTTGGAAAAAAATAAAAGAAATAACTATAGAAGGAGTTGAATGGAAATGAAGAGTGAAAAAGAAATTAATAAAAAAATTGATGAGCTTGTGGAGAAACAATGCAAAGCAAGAGATGAAAATAATCATCTTGAATATGCGATGTTAGATGTGAAGTTGAAAATGTTAGTATGGGTTTTAGAGGGTGATTAAAAATGAGAATGTTATGTGATAAATGCGGACATGAATGGGATTACCAAGGCAAAAGCAAATACTATGCCAGTTGCCCACAATGTAAAAAAAGCGTAAAAATAAGCCAAGAAGACTTAGCAGAAGATACATTCAAAAACTGGATGATAAGAACCTTTACCAAAGACGAAATGAAAGACATAGCAGAACATGGATGCAGTGGTGGTTTTCCAGGGCTAACATATTACCATGAAACAATCAAGCTCTATGACCATTATGATGAAGAAATCTGGGATAACCTCTATGATGATTCACAGGATATGGGTTCAGAGAGCATACTGGATTTTATAAAAAGTTTTAATGGTGCAGATACAGTAGGAAGCGATGCACAGTTCAAAAATCTCCTGGTATGGTATTTAGCAGAAAAATATGCAAGAGAACTTACAGAGGAAGATGAATAAATATGAGTGAAAAAATAAAAATGGGTAAAAGAATTGACATGAGAGAGATAGTAAACTTTTGCGATGCATACAACTCAATAGGATTCGGAAAAGCATACATCACTGAGCTTAAAACAAAATTTATTGTCAAACTATACAATGCAGGTTACTCAGAAAACGAAGAAATGGATTACGAATTTCAGAAGAGATACAAAACAAACATCATACTTGATTATCATCCTATAACGATTGCTGAGTTCAGCAAACTGGATTTGATTTATAATACTCATGTCGTTAATTTTAAGGGTATAGAAACCTGGACAGATTGTTATAAAAAGCAAGATAGTTTTACATATACTTTGGAGATAAATTAAAATGAAAATAATAGAAAAAATAGATAACGAAAAAAGATTAAAAGCAATACAACTAATGAATTACAAATTAAGACACTGGGATAAATATAAACATAAATACTAAAATTACAAAAAGATGATGCGATGAAAACAATAACTAAAATATTTTTATTTTTAGGATTTATTTTGGCATTTTTTTCTATTTTTTATGCTGAATGGTGGAATGCTAATGAACCTTATTGTTGTAATCATAACTGCGGTCAAACAATCGATAATACAACCTGCACACCAGGTATATTTTTAATCGCATTAATTATTGCTACTATTTGTTGTATTAGTGGTGGTATATTATTTGAATTTAAATATTGATTTTTTTAGCTCCTAATTTTTTCCTCTGTTATTTTTTAAACAAGGCACAATTTCTTTCTTAGGGTTTAAATAACTATTAATAGATTAAGTCTTATTTTGTAAGAAGGTGAATAAGAAATGGTTTATGTTATTTATGCGAAATCTGAAACTGCTGGAGATAGATTTGGAATCTGGGATGAAAGAGAATATAAAACATTAGAAGGTGCTAAAAAAAGAAAAAAAGCACTTGAAAAAACACATGGAAAAAAGAAAAAATACAGTTGGGGAACAATGCCAGGGTATCTTTTTAAAGTAGTAAAAAAAGATACAGAGAAAAAGAAGACAAAAATGATGTATAAACCCAAGAAAGTAACTTGGGCATGGAAATAAAAAAAATTGGAGTTGAAAAAAAATGCCAATTAGACCAACAATCCCAAAATATTGGGAAGAAGAAGCTACTGATGAAGATAAACCAGCTTTTGCATTAAAAGAATTTGATGAAATAGAAGAACCAGAAGAAATGATAGAAGAACCCACAGAGGGTTTAGAAGGATTAGAAGAGATGGGGGAAGACCTAAGTGCAGAAGAGCTGGAGCTGGAAAAAAAACTTGCAGAGATGGAGAGGAAAGCGGAGAAAAGAAAAGCAATATCTGAGAGGAAGAGAAATATTAGAAAGCTGAAATCACAGGTTTTAAAAGAAGACATTAAAAGCAGAGTAGAACCATTAATGCCCATAGCGAGAGAAGCAAAAAAAGTTGGCAAGGGCGTAGTCAAAATGGGGAGTGCATATGTCAAAGCAAGTAAAGAAAGACATGCAGGAGAAACAGAAAAACCAGGTAAATTTGATTTCACCAGTAAAGAAGGCATGAGCAGTGTTATATCAAAGGATGACCAGAAATATAGTCTTACAAGCAAGGATGGCATCAATACAAATGTTGCAAGAGGATTTGGGAGCAAGATTAGTTTAACAACTAAGAAAGCACCAAATGTTTCAATGACAGTTGGCAGGAAACAACCTTATGATATGAAGAGAGGAAGAGAGAAGATTGATTTCACGATGAAGAAAGGGCAGAAGTTTAACTTAGGATTGGGTAAACCAGGTGGTGTATCTAATGTTCTTGGAAAGGGAAATAAATATGACCTTAACCTGGTTGGTAAGACCAAATATGATTGGAACAAGGGGAAGAAAAAATGAAGAAATACAGAGTAACAGGTTTTGGAAGTTTTGCTGATATGAATAAATACATCAGGAAGAATAAAATTAAAACACCATCATATGGCTACAACAAAAAACAAAAACATTTTTTTGAATATGAAATGTGAAAGAGATGAAAATGAAACATAAACCATTTGAAAAAATAAAAATAAGCGAGATGAAGACCCATAAAGAAAACAAGATTTATGGACATGGTAAGGTTTGCAAAACTCTTAGACCAATAATGAACATAAGGGAGTAGAATGAGATACAGAGTTAGAAATCCAAAGAAATCCGAGATGCAGGAACTATTTACCAAGTTTAGAAAATATGGAGATGTTCCACCAGATGAATACAGAAAGGTAAGAAGAACATCAAAGAGAAAACAATGGTTGGTAGTAGTAGACAGTGATAATACAATACTTGGTGGTGGCAGGACATACAAAAAGGATTGGTATGAATGGGTAGTAAAAAATGCCTTTGTAATACCAAGTGCAAGAGGAAAAGGATTAGCTAATATTTTATATGCAAAGCTGACCGACAAAGCCGAAGCAGAGGGAGCATATGTAGCTGAAGCAGATATAACATCTACAAATATTCCTTCTAAGATGGGAGCAGTATATGCAGGGATGTAACCTGTTAATGTTTTCAGATGGTCAAGGAAGCGGAAGCATAAACCAGCAGATGTTTATCAGGAAGTTTTTATTAAACCCACTAACAAAGAGATTAGTGATATTAATAGGTATATTAGAAGAGAGTTAAAGGAAAGGAAGAAAATGGTTGCTACTGATGTATTGACGACTTCTCCTTTCTATAAAAAAAGAAGATGACACTTAAGTAACAAAAAAGGTGATAAAAAATGAAAATAAGAGGATGGAAAAAAATAGGTAAAATGAGTTGGGCTACAACATCTAAACCATTTATGAATTGTCAAGTAGCAAGACAAACAGGGGATTTAAAAAGAGATTACAAGGATAAAAGGTATCAAGGTCAGATGGAAATAAGAGGGATTTTACATTCACAATCACCAGTTTATAAATCCAAAGAGAGAGCATATAAATGGTGTATTAATAAAATGAAAATGTTTAGCAGTAATGTAAAAAGGTGAAATAAAATGCCTAAGAAAAAAGGAATGATGTATAATTGGGAATACAAGCTGAAGAACCTGGAAGCTACAACCCAGAAACATAGTGGCAAAATCCAGAGAATGAAGAAATCAGATTTGAAATACAACGATGTAATAGATTACATGTTTGAGGATGAACTTCTATCACAGATTTATAACTCTACCTGGTTTCAATATCGTTATGCAAGAGAACCAAAGAAGATAACTAAATCACTTGTCAGAGAGTTAAAAACAGGTATCAATGGCGAAACAAAAAGGATGATAGAAAGGAGCTTAGAATTTAGTGGTTATCCTAAGAGCTGGTCTACAGCATTCTATGTAAAACATAAGAAACGAATAGATGCAATGATGAAAAGAGTTGGGAAACAGCTACTAAGGTATATACCTAAAAAGAAGTGATAGAAAATGAAGAAGAAAACCATATGGGATGCTGTTCCGAAAGACTACCGAAGCAACATAAAAGGAAAAAAATATGTCTTAGCAAGAAGCAAAAAACATGGAACAATACTAACACCAGTAAACTCAAAAGAAGCAAAAGAAACCTGGGGGAAGTATCTTGGCAAATAAAAGAGTTAGCGGAAATCTTTTTAGAAACATGAAAATAGGAAAAAAAGATGAAAAATTACATCTTAAAGCAGAAAAATTTATCAGATATGCAGAGAAAAAAGGTTATGGATATTTAGATATAGTAGATTTCATGGAGCATTATGAAAATCAAAAATCAAATGCAGAAAACCTGAAAAAGTTAAAAAAATTTCTTAGAGGATGATTAAATGCAGGAAAAAATGCCGAAAACAAAAGCAAGAACAAAATATGCAAAAGAAACCTGGGGGAAATATATTGCAAAGAGATAAATGGCGAACAGATGGGATACTTAAATCTAAACCAAGGAAAATAAAAAAAGGAGCAACACCAAGCAAAAAAACCAGAGTGAAAAAAATAAAAAAAGGGGGAAGAAAAAAATGAAAAAAGATGAATGGATAATGGGATTAACCTGGAGTGATACCGAACTCCAAGCAATAGCAAGAGGAATGGGAAGCGAAGCATACAGCTACACATACAAAAGAATGACACCAACAAAAGCACACATGCTCGGAGCAAAAAAAGAGCTACAACTAAGAGAAACAAAGAGGAAAAAGAAAAAAACATATCCAGGTTTAACCAAAATGACAAAAGTCAAAAGTAATATATTTAAAAAATAAGGAGAAAAAAAATAAAAAAGGAGTTGATAAAAAATGCCATCACCAACAAAAGGAAAATTTTATAGAAGAGCAGATGGAGCATGGGTAAAAATGAAAGGACACTACAAAAAAGTAGGATGCAAAAAATACAAAAACCTAACACACTATGCAAGAAGAGATATACCCAAAGACCGAAAAATGAGAGCAAAAAAAGACCCAGTAAAAAGAAAAAGATACCCACAACAATACGATTAAAACATGAGTAGCTGTTTTGAAAAAATAATGGTAAAACATGAACAAAGCACTACAAAACCGAAGGTTCTACTGCAACCTATGCGACAAAATGATAGGATACACAGGCAATCGTAAAAAAGCCATAATCCACCATCAGCTCAAAGACCATTCAGAACACTTCCTCGAAAAAAGAGGGAGATACCTAAATGCAACCAGAACATAGGAATTAAATATTTCCTATTACATACAATTAATGAGCATGGGATAAAAATAAAAGGTAGCGAATCCAATTTTAATCCCGCCAAAAAGAGAGGAAAAAAACAATCTATATATAGAAAGATAAACTCTTCATCAAATAAAAAAATCTTCATAATATTATCTTTCGCCATTAAAGAGGTAAACCCACTAAGATGGATTTCTTCAGCATACATCCATATTTTATTTTATCTCTCCTCACCACTCCCTCTCTTTAAGATTGTCAGAGATACCTTCTGTAATCCCATGCTCCACATCTTTTTTTAAAAAAAATCAAAGAGTTTAAAAACGATTTGAGCATTAGTGTTTGTTTGCACAATGTTGAAACCATGTGTTTGAGTTGGTGCTATGGAAGATGAGGAATTTTACGATGATACAAAAGTTCTCTTTCAAGAAGATGACATAGTCAGAATCCTTAGAGGAAAACTTGAAGCAGAGGATGATTTTTTTGTAACTATCAAAAGAAGAGATGGCATATTCAGGATAGGAAAAAAATATATTATAAAAATCGAGAGGTTAAACCATGATGGAGTTTCCCATCCATGAACCTGTCTTGAATGATGATAATCCAAAATGGTTGAAAGTTAGCCAAGTTATACCTGCACCAAAGAACAAAAAAGAACATGACCTTATGATAAAAGGAGAATTAGAGCTTGAACCAGAGCTTGTTTTTGAGCTTGAAGAACCAAATCAATGGAGATGCACGAAATGCAGTGCTGGTTGTATCTCAGAATCAAAACCAGTAACATGCACATCATGTAAAAGAAATGCAGATTTTGAACAAATAACAGAAGGCATAATGGAACTATGGAAACTACCAAGATGGAAAGACATACCAGTTGAAGACCTGGATATGCAGAATACATATCTTGACCTTTTAGAACTTGTAAAAAAACTTGTTATTTTTCAAGAAGAAATACAATACAAAATATATGCACTCTGGATAATCAGCACATACAAAGCTGAGAGATGGGATACAGTGCCATTTCTCATCTTCAGAGGACTTATAAGCAGTGGAAAAACACAAGCATTACAGGTTGCAGGGCAACTTGGATATAGACTAATGGTTGCCACAGGTGCATCATTTCCAGCTATTGTAAGAGCATCCCACGAATACAATGCAGGATTACTTATTGATGAGATAGATAACAAAATAGATAAGAGAACTGAGAATGGAAGAGCATACATAGATTTTCTTAAACCATCCTATAAAAGAGGGCAACATTATTTTACAGCAGATTTAAACAACCAAAGAAAGATACAACAATATAGGAATTTTGGTTTCAAAGCATTTGCAGGAGAGAAAGGGGGATATGATGATGCTATTTTTAGTAGAAGCATTGATTTTCAAATGGAACAGGATTATCCTGAAGTTGCAAATACAAAATATGTTCAGGATGACATAGACCGAATACAAACCATACTCATCAACTACAGATACAAGATGGATGACCCACCAGAGCTTGGAGAAAAATATGAGCTGAAGGGGAGAGCAAGAGAAGTATTTGAATGCATTATCGCCACAGCTATGCACATAGGCATAGACCATACAGAGATACTTGAACATGCAAAAGCAATAGAAAAAGAAAAGATAGAAGATTTTAGAAATAGCCAGGAATGGGAAGTGCTGAAAGCGATAAAAGAATACGAAAATGCTGAAACATTACTTGATGCACCAGAGGAAATGAAATTTTCAGATTTAGTTGAAAAATTAAACTGGCAGGATATGCAAAGACCTGGGCAAAAAATAGGTTTTATTTTGAATAAAAAGTTTTTTTTGAAGACGAAGAGAAAAAGAGATGGAACTGTTCTTTTACTAAATCACAACAAAAATTCAAAGAAACTAAGGTATTTATACAAAAGATACGACATAAAATGAAGATAGTGTGAAGCAAATGTGAAGCAAATGTGAACATTTTTCTTCTGTTGTGTAGCAGATGAACATTCTGAGATAATACATCTACAAATAGATTTTTAAAAATTCAATAGCAGTATACATTTCTTATTTACATATACGCAGAATGAGTTTTTGCTTCACCTTTCCGAGATTTGCTTCACATTTGCTTCACAAAATATATGAAAATGTGAACACTTTTTGTATTATTTACCAAAAAATACTGGTTCTGGAATACATCTTAATGCACATAATGTAAAAATTATTAGAAGGCGACATTAATAACAAAAAACCTTATTAACAAACAATCAATTCTCTTTTGCTGGTGCAATTGATGAATGAAGAATGTCAAAGCGATGTTTTAATGACCCAAGCTGTAGCATTGAAAAAGAGCAATGAGTTCTGGATGATTGTTAATGTAGTATTAATATTCGTTAATCTGTTTTTATCTTATGCTGTTTCTATTATACTTCTTAAATTACTTCTTTTAGGTTTTGTGTTTATCTATGTAATACTTTTAATAAACCATTGGAAGATTAGAAATAGAGCTATTATGATTATTGCTCAGATTAATGAGGTTGAAAGAAGAATGAAGGAAGAGGGATTTTATGACAAAGATAGATATTCCGTTTAATGATTGGAGCAAGAATAAACTTATTCAATGTAAGAAGATAGCTACAAGTAGAAGTAAGAAATATGGGGAAGTTGGGGATTTTTTTGAGTTTCAGGGTGATAAATATATTATTGTTATGATTAAGAAACTCCCTTTGTGGTTTATTGCTGATGTTCTTTATGATAGTGAGGGTGCGGATTCTCCTGATGAGTTTAGGAATGTGTGGGCTAAGATTCATTATCGTAAACCTGTTGATGAGAGAAAGGAGTATTTTTATCATTTTTTTAAGAGGATTGGTTATAATGCGAAAATGTAGTATCTGTAATGCTTTGAATGAGGATGATGCTAATAAGTGTTGGAGATGCCATGAGAGGTATTGGAGAGATGATGATAGAAGAGTTAAAAGGAGATGGTAGTTTTATGAAACATTGCCCATTGACGAATGATGTTTGTATTGAGGATGATTGTAAGCTATTTATTAGGGATACTGGTTTTTGTAGTTTTGAATCTGTTGCTGAGAACCTGGCAGATATTAGAGATATTTTATATAAAATGATGAATGAAAAGAGATGAATAAAAATGAAAGATGTAAAAACAATTGAGTTGAAAGAATGGGTTGTAAAAGCTGGTAAACTTAGAAAGAAACAAAAATCTTATGATGAGCTTAGAGTTGATTGTGATAAAAAAATCGGTGCTGGTTATTGGTATATTTTTGATGACCCACTTAAGGAAAGAGTTATTGTTTTACCGAGGAATATTTGGGAAGGGGGAAAATCCGATAGGGTGCATCCTTCAAGGGATTGCCCATGTTATAAACCAAATGAAAAGGGTGAGCTTGTCTTAATTGATGTTGATGTAATTATTGCTGAGGTTATGCCTTTGCTGAAGAAACATATTGATGTTGATGCACTTCTGGAAGACACTCTTCTTGACCAAGAACCAGATGCGTTGGTTGAGATACATGAAAGACTTACTAAACCTAAGAAACCTGCTAAGGTTAGTCAGAAACCTGGTTGTGTGTTTCTTAGTATTGGTGGTAAACCTGGTAAGACTTTTGATTTGTTTTTGAGAACATAAGGATGTGATTTGCATGTGCAAGTTCTTTTCAGGTATATTAAAGAAAGATGGAAAAGTTCTTTATCAGGAAAACAGCAATAGCCATGATTCTATTGTTAAACATTTTAAACTTGATGAAAAAGATGACACTAAAAAATGGCTTAGGTTTGAGATACTTCAGAAGGATGGTGATAATGATAACCATGACCTTAGAACCTGGAGAATCAAAATAGATGAACCGACTACTCCTGATTGGTATCTGCGAAATAAATCTTTTTTTGATAAGAAGATGAGGAAGGCATTGAAGGAAAACTTTGTTGAACCTATTATGCGTTTTCCTATTGAACAAGAAGCAAAATTGTTAAAGGCATTTGATAGGATTTTTCAGATTGAAAATGTTTATACTGAGGAGAAAGCTGTTAAAACTGATAATCTTTGTGCTGTAGACCCTGCTCATGTTTGTTTGGTTAAAGCTAAATCTGAGAGAGCTAAAAGGTTTCTTGCAAGATTTGCTAATAAAGGTGTAAGGATTCCTGGTTTTAGTTATGCTGTTTCTTCTAAGAAAAAGGTCATCCCTAAATCTTTATATTCTCTTGATTATTTTCAGAATGTGATTAAAATCTTTGCTTGTATCAATGACCATTTTGCTATTACAATTGGAAAAGATTTACCTGCTACTATTGAGGATGAGGATTTTAGTTTTTTGTTAGCTCCAAGGATTGAATGTGAATAATATGAAAGAAGGAACAAAAGAATTAATATTTCACACTATTCTTATTTGGTCAGCATTTTTTATTGGCTATGCTATAGGTAAGGGTTGGATATGAAAAATAGAGAAGATTTAATAAAATATGAAGCAAAGATGCTCAAAAAATTTCCTGGAAATGAACCGATTTGTTGTGTGTGCGGTCATAAACTTTCATCTCATGTTGGTGAAGGTGATTTTTGGAGATGCCATTCTTTAATGACTTTTGACTTATATCAATGTGAATGTTGTCTTAGAAAAGATAGAGCAGAGGGAGATATAAATTATTATAATACTCAGAGTAGGATTAAGGAACAAATGTTGGAGCTTTCAGATGGGATTAAATAAACAAAAAGGAAATATGTATGGTTGGGTAACACATACATGGAATACAGTGAAGGGAAAATGCCCACATGAATGCGATTACTGCTACATGAAAGTATTTACATTAAATGATGTTAGATTTGACCAGAAGGAGCTTAAAACGAATCTTGGGGAAAATAATATCATCTTTGTTGGAAGTAGTTGTGATATGTGGGCAGAAAAAATACCTGCAATATGGGTGATAAATACATTAAAACATTGTTTAGAATATGATAATACTTATCTTTTCCAAAGTAAAAACCCTGGGAGATTTTATTATTTTCCGTTTCCTAAAAATATTATTCTTGGAACTACTATGGAAAGTAATATTGATTATGATTTTTGTAAAGCACCGCCAATTATTGATAGGTATTATGCAATGAGGTCTTACAAGGTCAAAAAAATGGTTTCTATTGAACCTATTATGGATTTTGATTTAGATGATTTTGTTTCTATGATTAAAGATATTCAACCAAGTTTTGTATCTGTTGGTGCTGATAGTAAAGGTCATAAACTTCTTGAACCTTCTAAGGATAAAACTTTGGAGTTGATTTCTCAGTTGAAGGATTTTACTGAGGTAATAGTAAAGGATAATTTAAGGAGAATAATTAAATAATGTATGATGATTTTAATAGAAAGGGAACAAGTTTTGCATCTGGCTACCATACATTAGAAGAGAGAAGACTTCCTAATGGTGATATGGCGGTTGTGCTTGTTTTTAATAAAAAGGGAGTTGAATGAAGAATGGTTGGTGTGAAGAAATTAAAAGAAGAAATTGATGAATTGAAGGATTGTTTAAGAGATAAAAATATAAGACTTAGAAAGATTGAGGAAAGATACAACAGTATTAAATGGGTAATTTTGGTAATTTTTATTCTTGCTGGTTGTGTTCTTATTGCTCTTGGTTTTCATGTTCTCGGTCAAAATCTACCTGTAAGTTTTATTGAAGATGCTGAGGGAAAAATCACTGGTGTTAATAATTTTAATCTTGGTGCTTTGCTATGGGTTTTTTTGTTTTTGTCGGAGATTGGTTTTTTAACTATTGTTTATATTATCTATAAGTTTTTTGATTTGGAGTTGTATCTATGAAAAAAATATTTGGTAAATTATTGTTTTGGTTAGGTTTTATTTTGGGAGTAATAGCTGGAACTTTGTTTTTCTGGTTTGTTGTTGAACCATTATTATAAGGTAAAACATGAGGGAAAATAAGATGAACGAATTTGATTTAGTAAGAATAGAAGAAATAAAAGAACATAGGCATGAAGACCCAAGAGTTTGGAAATCGAAAGAATGGTATCAATTTCAAGATATTTTTGATAGCATTAGAAAAAAGGAAGTGTTTATGATTTATAACACTCCAGAAAAATAAGTCTAATAAAAAAGGAGAATGAAATGTCATTTGCAAAAAACATATGGAATATTGAAAGACTTATTAGACGTGCAAGTTGTAAAAAATGCATGTCATACTATTTCAACCATGATACAGGATTTATGACTTGTCCAATATTTGGAGAAATAACAGAAGACAGTAATTGTGTTTACTATAGAAAGAAGTAAGGTAAGAGTTGAGGGTAAATGACCAGGATAAAAGGTATTAAAAAAGTTAGATATTTTATACAAATTTATTTAGAAAAATGGATGAATAGAAAGGTTAAGGAAACTGAAAATAGGCAATTAACATTTGTTGAAACGATAGGTTTGTTTGTTGCTTATCCTATTTGGACTATTGTAAACATATATGATAGATAAGGTATTAATTGAGGGAAAATAGAATGAAGTGTAAAAGATGTGGTTGTAATAATCTTGATGAGTATGGAGAATTTTGTCCAAATTGTGATTATGCAATAGATTGATAAGGTAAGATAACATGAATAAAAAGGAATTTAAAAAGGAGTTTAGAAACTTGGTTTGTGATTATGATAGTTATACAATAGATTATCCTAAGTTTGAAAAAAAGGTTTTGAAACTAATATCTAAACTAAGGTATAAAGGTGTATGAAAAATGATTGAGAAATTGGAAGGGTTGATATATATTTGTATATTTGGTTTAATTATACTTTGTTTATATGCTACTCTTCATGTAATGGGAATATGTTAAGGTAGAATTTAAATGAAAACAATTAGAAAAGAATGTAAAAATTTAGAAGGGAAGTATTGCAAATATTTAGATACTGATGATGGAAGACCATATTGTATCTATTCAGTTATAGAATGTAATCCAACTTTTTAAGGTAAAAGGACAAGAGGAATAAAATATGAAATGTAATATATGTAAAAAGAAATGTGATGGGAAGTTAGTCATTGGTGATTTTCTTTGTGATGGTGGAGATTTCATAGTTTGTGCTGGATGTTTTAATCAATATGCAAATCAAGAATATGATGAATTAACAAAAAAATTGGAGATGAATTATAAATTAGATTAAGGTAATTATTCAAGGAGAATAAAATATGGAAATAGAAAAAGTCTATGAAAAATATAAACATTTTAGCGACTTCATTCACGACATAAAAAAAACTCAAAATAAAATTGATAAAGACGAAGGTTGCACAGAGAACATTATTAATCATATTATGTGTGATTGTTTTATTGCAATTGAAAAAGATGTTAAGGTAAAAGGAGTATGAAAAATATGAGTGAAACTGAAATGGAATGTATAAGAGAGCTACAAGGTGCTTTTCACGATTTGGATAAAAGGATATTGAAACTTGAAGGGATGGATTATTGTAGATGTGGAAGGCGAAAAGCAGTTGATAAAATCTTTTGTGATAAGTGTTTGGATAAACTTTATAATGAGATTACGAAAGACAATTTTAAATAAGGTAAAGATACAATGAAAAAAGAAGAATTGAATAGAATTAAAAAGAACTTTGAAAAGATAAAAGATGAATTTGATTTGATTGATATTCAAATAGATAAAGGTATGAAAGTTTCTGCTAAGTGTTGGAAATGGCAAGTAGACTTCTAAGGTAAAAAGCAAAGGTGAATAGATATGGTTAAAGATAAAAAATTAAAAAGAAAATGGAATTATTATATAGTTGATGGAAATTATTATGAAATGGTAACATCAAAGGATGGTGAAAGTTATTTACAATTTATTTCAAAAGAAGAATTTAATAGACATAATGAAGCAGTAGATTATATAATTGATGAAGTTGTAGATAAACTTGAACAGAATGCTATGAAATTAATACTCAAAGAGGCAATAATGAGATTGCCTATTGAAGAAGTAGAAAGAATTAAAAAAGAATTTGAACAAGAAGAAATAGATGATGATGAAATTGATGTAAGACCACATTTCTGTATTGATTTAAAAATAGGGAAAACTATTGTTCCAATTATAAATGGTTAATAAGGTAAAAGTGAAATGAAATGTTACAAAAAATAGATTTAATGTTGATACCTATAATCATTATATGTTTTATTGGAGCATATTTAGTTATACCATTAACTAAACAATACGAAGGTGCAACTGGTTATATGTATGAATATGGATTTTATTTTCATGTTTTACATATAGTTTTGATTATTGTTGCTATAATGTTATTAGGTATTGTAATAATTCATAGAGATTATGAAGTAGAGGCTTAAGGTAAAAGCTGAGGGAAAATATGAATAGAGGAATTGAAAAAACAGAGCAAAGAATTAAACATATTTATTCAATGATTGATAAATTTAATTCTCAAATGCAATTTAGAGAACATATGAGTAATATGTATTGTATCCAAATTAATAAAGATATTGAGAATGATAAAAGGGATTTTTGGAAATCTTTTTTTGATAATAAGGTAGGTGAACAAGGAAGATGATAAATTTAATAATTGGAACTGTTGGTTGTGTTGTTTGTAGTTTATTATTCTATAAATTAATAAGGATGATATAATGATTGAAATAAAAGAAGATGAAGTGTTTGTTCTTGATACAAAAGATAGTTTTAATTTTGCTAAAATAGAATTTGATAAAACAATGGGTGTCTTTGTATTAAGGCTTGATGAAGGAGTAAGTAAATAAGGTAAGAGTGAATGGAAAATGATATGAAATATTCGTTATATTGGGTAACAGAAAGAGAAACAGTTTGTCTTGATTGTGGTTACAAAATTAGAGGAAATTCAAAAGGTGATAATATTTTGCCGATTACAAAAGATAAATTGCGTTGTTTAGAATGTTATTCTGAGAATGTTATTGAATCTGAAAGATATATTCAACCAAGAATATCTGATAGATTATTAAGGTAAGAGGTAAAGGAGAAATGATAGAATGAAAATAATAGGAAAATATGAATTGGAAAAAGCAAGGCAGGAATGGATGCAATATAGAAGCATGATTCATAATAAAAAAGCACATAATTATATTGATGGTATTGTAACAATTCTTGATAAGATATATAATGGTGATAATTTTCATCCTAACGATGAACATTTAATGGATTTACAATCTGTTGTTGGTTCGTTAGAGATGCATAGTTAAGGTAAAACTTCAGGAGTGATAATAATTAATAAGATGAATGATAGTAAAAATGCAAGTAAAATGAATGTAAATAATGAGTTTTATAGACAGGGATTTGAAGATGGTATAAAAGTTGCAACAGAGTTGTTTAATAAAGTTATAGCTACAGAGCTGTCTAAACTCTTAGAGGTATATGATAAAACCATTAAAAAATAATAAAAATATAAGGAGAAAAATAAAATGAGTAAAGAAGAAAGTTTGTTTAATGAAAAAATAGTTGATTGAATGAAAATATTAGATGCAACTTGTGGTGAAAAGGGAATATGGTTTCAGAAAAATCATCCTTTTGTTACATTCATGGATATTCGTAAAGGTAAATATTATCATGTTACTAAAAATGGTAAAAAAACAGTTTTTGAGATTAATCCTGATGTAGTTAGTGAATGGAAAGATTGCCCTTTTCCAGATAACCATTTTGATATGATTATATTTGACCCACCACATATAATTAGAGGTAAAAACTGGAATGAAGAAAATTGTAAGTTTGCAAAAGAATATGGTCGCCTATATAGTGAAAATTGGGAACAAACATTAAAAGAGGGTATCAATAAATTATTTAGAGTTCTTAAAACAGAAGGGGTTTTTATTCTTAAATGGTGTGAACAATCACGAAATATTAAGAAAGTTATAAAATTATTTCCATATAAACCATTATTTGGAACACAAACAGGACAGAAAACAAAAACTTATTGGATTTGTTTTATTAAATATGGTTTGAATAAAAAATTAGAAATGAAATAAAAATACATGGAGAAAAATAAAATGAGTAAAAAAGATGAAAAATTATTTGGAGAAGAAGAAGATGCTGATGAAGATACAGAACTATTTGGAGAAGTTGCAAAAGATATGGAAGACTTTGAAGAAACAGGTGAATGGGAGAGAGATGAAGCACAAGATGAAGATGCAGAGGTTGTTAAACTTGAACCAGGTAAATCTATAGAAGGATTACTGGTTGATAAATTTGACAGTGTAAGATATGGTTGTGGTATCTACAAAATCAAAGTAAAAAATAAAGATAAGCTACAAATCATACTGGGAACGACATTGTTGGATAAGATGCTTGAAAAAAGACAGATAGGGGAAGAAGTTAAGATTGAAAGACATGAAGACCAGAAATCTGGAACAGGTAGAACATATCAAGTCTATGATGTCTTTCATAAGAAAAAAACTTAGACTTTATATAAACCATTGAAGATTACATATTGATGTCTTTGGGAAGTCGTGGAGATGGTGGTTTACTTTCTCCTCTGGAGATAAAGAATCTTCTTGAAAATCAGAAGGAAAAGCTACAGGTGTTAAACCCTGATTTTGACCCTGCTCAGTATGCTTTTCTTCATGGTTTTATATGTGGATTAGAATGTGTTTTAAATGAATAAGATGGATAGGTTTGATAAAGGTAGATACTGTCAGAATTGCGGTAAATATATCAGTAACCTTAGAAGGCATCATAGGAGAAATAGATGCAACCCTGAACTTCAACATAGGAGAAAGAATTAAATGCAACATGTAAGATGTAAAGAATGTGATTGTGCTATCAGCAAGGTTTAGAGAGATAGCCATCGTGGAATGTGTGGTAAATGTTGGGCAAAGAAAAAACTTTTCTAAAACTCTCTTATAAGCAGAGAAGGTGTGCTATTGGTATTGTTATGATGTATGCCTTTCTTGGTCTTGTATCTATGATTTATATCTTTGTTCTTGTCGGAAGCCAAGCTGGTTTTCTTGAAGCACTTGGTTTTTTTAGTCT
>Ga0180431_10000750_pt1 | contig 46123 bp, 43 predicted proteins | sample SS_ome_11_FD_132459 | JGI IMG/M metagenome (GOLD analysis project Ga0180431, IMG submission 132459) | Hypersaline lake sediment archaeal communities from the Salton Sea, California, USA - SS_1_MS_1 metaG | ecosystem: Environmental > Aquatic > Non-marine Saline and Alkaline > Hypersaline >... | reverse complement strand
TGAGTCGGATATGACGATTCATGCGGCCGGGGAAAAGTATCAGAAACGATTCAACATCCTCGAGCAGAAGATTCCGTATGATGAGAAGCATGAGCTTGTTGTGCAGAAGTTTCGTTCTCTGGCAGACTTTGTTCTGGACGGTGATCGCATTGAGGAGATTGTGAAGCGCATCGAGAAACTCGAGGAGGAGCGCAACATCGCGGAGCTGATTGCAATCATGACGTAAACGACGAGGTGCTGCCGCAGCTGGTAAAGACGTTACAGGAGCAGAAAAATGGAACACATTGAGCAGGTAAACGAAAAGATATACTCAATCGACCAGCAGTGGCTCGATAATGTGCAGTACAACAGCTGTTATCTCATTGCCGGCGAGCGGGTTGCCCTCTATGATACCGGACCGACCACCTCTATGGAGAAGGTGTTGCAGTCTGTTGAGGAGCTCGGGTTCCGTCCGGAGGATATCTCCTGTCTCATTTACAGCCACATACACATTGATCATGCCGGTTCGGCCGGCGTTTTCTCCACAAGATACCCTCATCTCCAGGTGCTCGTTCATGAACAGGGAGCGCCCCATCTCGCCAATCCCGAGAAGCTCTACCAGAGCATGAAGCGGGTCTTCGGCGAAATGGCTGAGAAGATGTACGGCGATGTGGTTCCCGTTCCGGAAGAGCAGCTGCGTCCCCTCGCTGATGGGGAGATTATCGATCTGGGCGGGGTGCAGCTCCGGGTTCTGCATACGCCGGGTCATGCCTCCCATCACCTGTGTCTCTACGACGATGAGCATCGTGTTCTCTTTGCCGGAGAAGCTCTCGGTATCTATCTTCCCGAGGCGGATGTGTATTTCCCGAGCACGCCCCCTCCCGATTTCGATCTGGTGAGCGCCGTCAATTCTGTCGAGAAGCTGGAGAAGCTTCCCGTGGAGAAGGTTCTCTTCAGCCATTTCGGCCCGGCAGGGGATCCCGTGATTCCGCTGAAGAAGGCGAAAGAGATGCTCATCGACTGGGGGCGGATCGTTTATCAGGCGATGAGCGAGCGGGACGATACCGCGTACGTTCTCGAGAAACTCTCGGAGGAGTCGATGAAATGCATCGAGCATCTCAGAGATGCCCCGGAGCTGTACAGGAAGTACACCGAGCTGGTCAGGTTTCGTTCGGGGACCACCTGCGGCCCGGGGTATATTCGCTACTTCAAAAAGGGCGGCGTTGTGCTGTAGGGTTATTTCGATACGACCACATCCTCGAGAGGAAGCTTCTTCGGTATGATTTTCAGCATCTCCGGCGGAAGGGGACCTTCGCCGAGGCCCAGGTATTTCCTCATACCGCGAAGGAGGATTTTATACTCCGACAGGTCATTCCAGAAGATATAGTCCGTGAGCCCGCTCTCTTTGAGGCCATTCAGCTCCCACCCGATATAATCAACACAGTAATTGTCGGTATTCTCCTTGTAGTAGAAGGCCTGAATAAAGGGTCGAACATGTACCCTGCCAGCTAATTCCCGGACGCGTTTACAGCTTATGTAAATGGTATAATATATTCTCTTCGTACCATAGCTGTAGGCATACCCTCCGGTATAGTGTGAGGGATAGAACATGGGACTTATCACATCCACGTATTGCGAGAGGGCGGTTACATCCTGTCCGATCCAGGTGCCCCATTGATATATCGCATTATATCCGAAGAGATCTATTGAGAGGGGGATGTCCAGTTTCTCCCGTGCCTTTTTTAAAAAGGAGACAAGCGCTTCCCGCTGTGACTGATCTTTTTTCTTGAAGTCGAATTTTCTCACGTCGATGCCGCCCCTGGTATCAGGAAAGCGTATATAATCGAACTGAATCTCATCAACCCCGGCCTTGACTATCGCCCTGGCAACGGCAATGTTATAGTCCCAGACAAATTCGCTGTAGGCATCGACCCACTTCTCGGGACCCTTGATGAGGGGACGGCCTCCCCTGTTCTTCACCGCGTATTTTCCACCTTCAAAGCGATAGAGCGGCTCATCCTTGAAGACCACGTGCCTCCCGATAATGTAGATGCCGTCCCGGTGCAATCGCTCAATGGTCTCTTTGACGTTGATATATGGTGCAACCGAATCGGGAACCTGCAGAATGAGGGGATCGTCAGTGGGGACCCGCACCATGCCGTAATCGTCTTTTAAATTTATAACCACCGCGTTCAGCCGCAGTGTCCTGAGAAGCTTGATTAAGCGGGAGTAGTTTTCACCCTGTGTAAAGGAGTAACTGATATAGAGGCCGCGCTTCCCCAGAGCTCTCCTGTCAGGCGAGAACTCCCGTTCCGGCAGGTAGTGTTCTCCGAAGGAGATGGAACAATCCCGTGTATATAAAAAGACAGGTGAATCGTGCTTCATTGCTTTTTCGGTAATGCCGATTACGGGATCGTCCCTGCGGTGTTTTTCCGGATCGAGGATTATCATGCTCCGCGCTCTCCTGTTGGTCCCCATACAGAGAATGCCCCGGTAATAGCTCAGGCTGTTGACCATATAGAAATCTCCGTCGGGGTAGGTATAGAGATCCGAACGATCTATTTTCTTGAGCGTTTTACCGGAAATGCTCCCACGATAGACGCCATTGCCATTGGCAAACCCGGCATAGAAAGTGTCGTCTTCTCCGAAACAGAGTGATCGCACCTCCTCGAGAAAATTGGGGCTGCGCAGCGGTTCGCCGGGTACTCCCCTTCGAATGGATGATACGCTCTTTCCTGAATCATCCGAGTAATATATCCCGCTTGTCGCGGTTCCCAGGAGAAGGCTGCTCGGGCTCGACGGGTGCAGCGCAACAGTGAGCGGAGAGGTGAAGTTTCGCAGACCGGTGAGCGGCGCTCTGCTGAAAGTGATTCCCCCGTCATCGGAGAGATAGAGCATGGATTCCACAATCAGCGCCAGGTGCTTTCGGTCATGGGCAATTGAGACGCTCATTATCGGTTTCGTTCGACCGGTCTCTTTGAAGGGATAGAGCACCTCGGGGGGGAGTCCCCTGCCAATTCGTTCCCATGACTCCCCGAGGTTTTTTATTCTGTACAGCCCGTGATTTCTGGTGATCAGCAGTATGTCCGTTTCGTTCAGGGGGATGAGGCTCACTATCCTGAAAGAGTCGCTGCCGGGAATCTCACTGACAATGGAGAGACGATGGAAGGATGGATTCTCAGTGCCGTTGTCCACGGTTGCATACTCGGGAATAATGCCGGCGACTCTGAGAATGGTATACCCGTCGGGATTCATCCGGCTGGTGCATGCGTGCAGTGCAATTACGATCAGGAATAACAGGATGTTTCGTGATAAGATAATTATTCTTTCGTCGGTTTTGAAGATCATAGTTTTCCTCTGCATGTGTTTCATTTTTTGCCTTCACTCTTCCACGCTTCACAATCGATCGATAATATGCGTTGCGCTTCCCCCCTTCAATGAGCGTGCAGAAATTCAAGAAAATCAAAAAGCACCGTTCATGTCTATCGAAAAAAGCATGGGATTTCACTATCTGTTTCAGGCGTTACTAATTTTTCATTATTTCGGATAGGGGGCAGCAAAATATGGTTGCCTTTCAGTCGCTTTTATGCATGGTTAATTCATTACCCGAAAACTGGGAGGGGGTATCATGGCTGAAGATGTTGTTCTCATGGAAAAGAAAGAGTTGATAACCACCATCATTCTCAATCGCCCTGAGAAGAGGAATTCACTCAATCCGACTATGCTTTTGAAAATGGCCGAGTATTTCAGGGAGCTCTCGAAGACCGATGAAATACGAACTGTCGTCATCCGGGGTGCCGGCGAGAAGTCCTTTTCATCCGGGTATGATATTTCTGAGATTCCCACTGATATACCCGATGATATTGTCGAAGAGCTCAAGGAGAAGAATCCCCTCGAGATAGGTCTCGGTTCCATCGAGAATTATCCTTATCCGGTCATTGCTATGATAGACGGGTACTGCTATGGTGGAGGATGCGAGCTGGCCATGACCTGTGATCTCCGCATCGCATCTGACGTTTCGAAGATGGGCATCCCCCCCTCACGGCTGGGGCTCGTTTACCATCCGGCGGGAATTCAGAAGTTTATCAACGTTATGGGGCTTGCCTATGCGAAGGAGGTTTTCTATACGGGGAGATTCTATGATATCGAGCGGGCGAAGGAGATGGGAATGGTGAATTACGTTGTTCCCAGAGCGGAGCTCAATCAGTTCACCTATGCGCTCGCTAAAGAAATTGCAACGAATGCCCCCCTCTCCCTGAAAGGGCACAAGTATATCTTCAATAAATTGCAGCACTATCAGGGTATACATCCCGAAGATGTGCCCGAAGTCGAGCGAAAAATCCTCGAGTCACTCAACAGCGATGACCTCAAGGAGGGAGCGGTCGCCTTCTTTCAGAAGCGGAAAGCCGAGTTCAAGGGGCGATAAGCCCGCTTACTGGAATACCTTCAACACGCGCACCAGGATGAGGAGCACCAGGGCGCCGACACCCATGCAGAATCCCACAATGGCGATGGTCAGGTTTATCTTCCCCGGACGGAACTCCCTGTCAATCTGCGTGGTGACGCAGTAGATGTTCATTCCGAAAATCATCGGATAGTAGATAAGCCCCATGGATACGGCGAGGAGCACCATAAAGACCGGTCGCTTGATGACAATTGTCATCAACAGGCCGGCGGTTGCCACCAGGATGATATAGGCGATACTGATGATGCGGGTCTTCTTCTCGGGTGGTGCAAAGAGCTTTTCGATAATGTTCGTGAAGAGCCGCATCATCCCGTCCATGGCGCTCATGTACGTTCCCCAGAAAGCGGCGAGGGCAGCTCCGATGAAGATGAAGAAGATCCACTGACCGAAGGTCTGCGTATAGATTTCGGAAAGCCTGAGCGAGACATCGATTCCCTCGGGAATGATTCCCTGCGGCTTCAAGACAACAGCGCCCAGCGAGAGAAATACTGCACCCACCAGAAAAGAAATTGCAAAGCCGGTCCTGATGTCGGTAAGCGATTTTTTGAGAGAGCTCACCAGGACCTCCTTGTTATCACCCCATTCAGCCCGCTTCTCCTGCGCCCATTTGGAGAGGAAAATAGAGACCGACGGATCGGTCGGCATTCTCAGGATGGCGACCATCACTATCATGAAAGCAGCGGTGGCAGAGAGTGACGGTATGAATCCGCTGAAGAACTCGCCTGGTGAGGGGGGAGACGACGCAAAGGCGAAGATGGCGATCAGGACAATAATCAGCGTGAGCACCTTCGCTATTCTCTCTATCACCTTGTACCTGCCCCCGATGATGATGCCCAGCGTTATGATGAAAATGAGTATGCACCACAGGCGATAATCGAGACCGGGAAAGGCGGCGAACATAACCGATCCGGTCAGTCCGACCAGCGATGCCATAAGCAGCGGCGGCGTGACGAACAAGAGCAGCAGGAAGAACCAGTAGAAGAATTTTCCCGCCCGTGTTTTCCCGTAGCCATCGAGCAGTGATTCTCCGGTCGCGACGGCATAGCGGGGGCCATATTCGAAGTTCGGGTAATAGAAAATGTGAACAAGGAGAAGGAGCCACAGCGTCGACATCCCGAAGAGCGCTCCGGCATAGGGGAGCAGAGCGAGGTGCGTTTCACCGATGGCGATGGTTGCCCAGAGAATACCGGGCCCGAGTACGAGCAGAAATCCTTTGAGCTTATCTATCATAGTGTCCTCCTTTTTCCCGGAAGTGAAGAGGGAGATTTAATGTGTATCTTCTCTCTCTGCTAATTCGCTGAGAATCTCTCCGGTCCGCTTCCGGTTGACAATACCGCAGACGCACGGTTTGGCGAGAAGGTCGGCGCCCTCTTCAGGCGTGAGCTTCCCCTTCCTGATTCGCTTTACCACGTCATTCACGTAATGCTGCGAAATGAGCCCGTGTCCGCACTGTGTTGTAATTTCCATGACCAGTTCATCGGGGAGCTTTTCGGTTTTGCCAAAAACCCCGACGGAGCAGTTGTACGTGTGCTCGGTGAGGCTGGCTTCTTTGCAGATGTCCCGGACATCCGAGAAGAGCGCAGAGATCACCACCGAGATTCCCAGCTTTTTCGATTTTATCTCTTTTATAAGTTCAACAACATCATTCTTTTCGGTGAAGACAGCGGTCAGGACACCGACCCCGGCAGCCATCGGTATCAGCTGCTCTTCCGTGAGGCCCAGCGGCGAGCCGATGAAATTGTTTGGCTGATACTTCATCAGGATGCGGGCCATCTCCTTCATCTCATTGCCCTTTTGCTCTTTGAGCTTGTAATGTATCATACAGAGGATAACAATCTCCTCACCTTTTCTCTTCTCAGAGAGCCCCGTTCTGTTCAGCGTATGCGTCATGGCTCCTCCTCTACGTTATTAATGCCATTCCGATATTGACTTTGCCGTTGGGGTACGGATTGTAGCCCCGTTCCCTGAGCTTTTCGAGAAGCTCGATATTCCCCTGATCATCGGCGCGGCTTATCATGCTGATGGTCGCGACGGTTTCCAGCTCATCTTCAATGAAATCGACTATCTCATCGAGCAGATCGAGCGCGCGATCCTCCGGCACCGCAAACTCGGCGATGGCGCTCAAAACCCGCTCGTTCAGCACTTCCGGCTTGAGCTCACCGGTTTTCCGGTCTTTCATGAGCGCGAGCACAGGGTTGTACTCCGCGAAGGTGACCCCCATCGAGGTGACCTTTCTCGTAACCTTGTCGAGGTCCCGCAGATATGCTCCCAGTACGGGCCTTCCCAGCTCGATGGAGAATCCTATCTCTCCCCGCCTGAACTCGTTCTTCACATCATTGGTCTTCATCTCCTCGGTGCCACGCCCCAGCACCTCGGTGCTCTCATGCCGGTGCATCGGATCGGAAAATGCCGCGCGCAGAATTCGGGGATAGGGTATCTCATCCACCTGCTTTATCGCGCCTTCCGGGCATATGCCCAGCCTGAGACAGACCGCACATTCGACGCACATCTCGTAATCGATGTGCACCTCCTTGTCCACAGCCTGAATTGCACCAACGGGACAGACAGGGATGCATTTATGGCAGCTCTTGCAGAGCTCCTTATCGATGTACATACAGTTCGACCTCCCACGGTACTGTTCAAAAATTGACCATTATAGTATCCGTATTATACGGTGGCCGTATAAATGACAAGCAATTTCTGCATTCTCATGAAGAATCGGGCGAAATTGCTTCGTTTCATGAACGAGCTTACTGTAGTATCTTCAAGACCCGGACGACAACAAGCAGAACCAGGCCGGTCATTCCCAGAACGAACCCGCACAGGACTACAAAGATGCTTATCTTTCCCGGGCGGAACTCCTTGTCGATCTTTCTCGTCACGCAGTAGGTGTTCAGGCCGATGACGAGGGGGAAGTAGAGGAATGCCATGGAGAGCGCCAGAATGACCATGAACATTGGCCGTTGATAGATTGTTGTCATGAGGAGCCCGCCGCCCGCTACGATAATAAGATAGAGATCCCCAATCCGGTCCCGGACCTTCTCCTTCGGGTTGAAGAGCTTTTCGGCAATTTTTCTGAAGAGCCGGTGAATGCCATCCTGCACGCTCACGTAGCCTCCCCAGAAGGCCACGAAAGCGGCGATGATAAAAACGGGGAACATCCACGCGCCGAAGGTTTTCGTGTATATTTCCGAGAGCCTGAGGGCAACCTCCAGCCCCTCGGGTACGATCCCCCGCGGTTTGAAGATGACGGCACCCAGTCCCATGAAGGCAATTGCAACAATAAAGGAGATAATCCAGCCGGTTCTGAGATCGAAGAGCGATTTCTTCATGGAGCTCACCAGAACCTCCTTCTGATCGCCCCATTCGACGCGCTTCTCCTTCGCCCATTCTGAGAGGAATATCGAAGCAGCAGGATCGGTGGGAACTCGCAGCATGGCGACGATGACCACCCAGACGCCGGCGACGGCGGGGATCGAGGGGATCAAGCCGGAGAAGAATTCACCGGCGCTCGGCGGGGAGGTGAGAAAAGCAAAGACGGTGATAATCACCAGAACGAGCATGATTATCTTCGATATACCCTCTACCAGCTTGTACCGGCCACCGATGATGATAGCTGTGGTGATGATATAGGTGATAGTGCACCAGGTGTTGAAGCTCGCGAAGGGAAACGCCGTGTTGAGCACCGCGCCAATCAGGCCCACGAGCGATCCCATGATGAGCGTTGGGGTGAGAAGCATGAAAAAGAAAAAATACCAGAAGAGCGCCTTGCCGTATTTCAGCTCACCATATCCCTCGATGAGCGATTTCCCGCTCGCAACGGCGTAGCGGCAACCGTATTCGTAGATGGGATAGTAGACGATGTGCACCAGAACAACGAGCCAGAGAAATGCCATTCCGTAAAGGGCGCCGGCATAGGCCTGTAACGCGAGATGCGTCTCCCCGATCATCAGGGAGGCGAATATCATCCCAGGCCCCAGTATCTTAATCACCCGAATAATCTTTTCCTTCATGCAAACCTCCTGTTTTTGTATCGATATCAGGGCTTTCCCCGATTACGTATGATGTTTGTTTCTGCTTTTTAAGGATTAACCGCAGATTTGCTGGACATGGAAGTCCGAATGCAGCGATGCCACGGAGGGCAAGGAGCTGCAACGCAGATGATTATTTTGTGACTTGTGACATGTAACGGGTAACAAATAATTTTCAACAGGGAAAAACAAATCACTCGTGACCTGTCACACGTTACTCTTTACCATCTGTGTCCATCTGCGTTTTTATTATCCCGTTGCACATCCGATAACGGTTCACAAAACGGTACTGTCTTAATCATCCCACGGAATCTCAATCTCGAGCAGCGGTGCGTGCTGCTGTGCGCCGAAGACATCTCTGTCACCGGCAGTGCCCGAGCTGACCGGGCGGGCAATGGTTGCCTTGACGGCAAGCGCCTGATCGAAGAAGCAGAAGTTCAGCACCTTTTCTGCGGAAATCCGGTAAAGCCGGGCAAAGAGCTCCGGGGTGATGATGCCGCTCTTCTTCACCCGATCGTAAATTTCGACGTTCTTGAAAATAATATCGAAGGTAAGCTCAAAGGGACCCGCATTCTTGCTTCTGATGACATCCGCGAGCTCGGTGATGCTCCTCGTTCCCATTGAATTTTCGCACTCCTTATATATCGATTATTTCCATGGGGAAGAGTCGAAAGGGATCATCCTCTTCGACCAGATGGTAGATATTGAATTCATATACCGGTCCCGCCGGGATATTGAGGGGGGAAAAGGGGAAGGCGAGATTGCCGGCCGTGCTCACCCGCCCCGGGAAACCGTAGTGCAGTATAATCGTGTGGGCGAGAGTACAGATTGCGGTTGATAGCTCCTGCGTCGGAGCAACCGCTTCAATTACAATACCCACCTCATGGGAGAGCGCTCCTCTCCGTATCTCGAGATCACCCATCACCCCGTCCCGTCCGTAGAGGTGAAAGAGCAGCCGGTAGGTGTCGCGGTGCTCGCAGAAGCGCTCGTCAACCCGTTCCTCGGCGGCCGCGGTGAGCTCGTCGATACGGCTGATGGTGCCGGGATCGCGAATACCCGCAATACAGATGGTCCGATATCCAACGCGCTTCACCCCTTCGAGCTTAATCCGGTAGATGAGATCGGGAACATACCTGCTCCCGGTGACTCGCACGGTTCTCTCGTCTTCCTGATGAAACCCGGTTTCGTCGAGATGCACCGTACCGCCGGGGCTGTAGAGACGGAGCGGGTCCGCTTTTTCATAGAGGCTGTGCGCGGCGACAGAGGTTGTGGTGCACCGGCGCTGTGGGTTCAGCGGCTCGATGAGGAAGTGATCCGGTCTCAGAGTGCCGAACATGCAGTCGCTGCTGCTACCGGGTTCGGCAGACTGTGCGGCGCATTCCAGTATCTTGGCCATATGCAGCGCGAGTCCTCTGTCGAAGTTTTTGAGAAAGGGGAGGGCGGCGAACATACTGGGATCATTTGCTCTGCCGGCAACGATAACCTGCGCCCCCGATTCAAGCGCTCGAACAAAGGGTTCTATGCCCATCTGGCCGACGATGCGGATACTCGCGTCAACTTCTTCTGCGGTAAGTTCGGGCACCGGACCCAGGGGAGTAACCTTGCCCTCGCGAAGTTTCGACTTGACATATTCCTTGTCAATCTCGGCGTGAATGACGGCCATTCGAAAATGAATTCCCAGCTCCTCTGCGATCTCCCGGATGACCTGCACCGTTATGGCAAGATGCAGATCGGCACCGGCGACTCCCGCTGAGCCGATAATAAAGGGTATCGCCGCTTCTGATGCTGCCTGCAGGAGGGGGCGGACATCTTTTCTGAGCAGTTCGAGAAAAGCTGATGCGGTTGAGCTGCTTGAACCGACACCCGGTTCAATCCCCAGATAGTACGGGCCGCCGTCTGTTGAGCCTCCGTCAACGGCGATAACGTGAGGATTGCGCCGCATTCCCTCCTCAAGTGACTCCTGCGGAAAGCTGTATCCCAGTATGCCGGTGGGCGCGATGATTCGTATCTCTTCCATGGCGTGCTGATGTCCCTCGAGTTTACACGGATGCGGTAACAGTATGCCCTGTTTGCATTTACCTCAGCAAAGCTGAGCACTTCGGAAGTATACTCGCAACAGAATTTGCGCTGTTCCTGCCTTCTGCTTCAGAGGGGAAATTCGCATCTTTCCGTAAAAAAGTCAAGATCTATTACGTGAGTCATATACCGATTGTTCGAGACAGGTTTATCCTTCCTGTTCGAGTAGATGAAGCGAGCGCATCATAAAGAGCGTCGCGAATGTTGCCAGTACCATGAGTATCGCGGAGCCGGCAAAGGCAATCCGTATATCGATGAAATCCATCATGATGCCGGCGAGTATGGGACCAATAATCATACCGAAGCTGTGGGCCATTATCATGATGGACATGATTGAACCCATCGATTCCTTTAACCGCCCCACGATAACCGTGATCGCCAATCCGGTGGGAACGGCGATACCGCCACCGATGCCGAGAATGATGCTCGCAGCGAAAAGCATCCACGATTCCCGTGCAACGGTGAAAATAATCATGGCGAGTGCGGTCATAAAGCCGCCAAGTCCCAGCATGACGAGCTTATTTATGTTATCAGCAAGGTATCCCATCGGAGCCATCAGTACGGCACTCGTAAGGACGCTGAGGGTTATGACCATGCCGATTGCGAAGCTGGAGAATCCAAAAATACTATCCGCGAAGAGGGGGGCAAAAGCCCAGATTGTTCCGATGCAGATGGTTCCGATAAAACGGAAGAGGAAAATTCCAGCAATATATCTGTTTTTGAACAGTTCCCGGTAGTGCACCGGCTCCTTGCTTCGAATCCGTATATGTTCCTGATCTCTCGGCGGGAGCAGAAGAGCGCACAGAATAAAACCGCATATACACACAAATCCCATGCCGAGAAAGGATGCCCGGATGTTAAAGGCGTCCTTGAGCATGCCGCCGAGAATCGGTCCCCCGCCTAATCCTCCGTAGAGAGCGATGTTGAGCGTTCCCATCATCCACCCCTCCCTTCCGGGAGGAGTGATTTCTCCGGCATAGGCCTGTGCAATCGGCAGGACCATTGCCGATGCGATTCCCTGGAGAAATCGTATCAGGATGAGATGGTTCACACTCTGTGAAAGGAGATAGGCAATCGAAGCCAGGAAGTAGAAGAAGAGTCCCGCGGTGATGAGCGGCTTTCTCCCCTTCATATCGGAGAGGCGGCCGAAATAGGGGAGAAAGGCTGTCCGCGAGAGCGAGAAGGCGCCGAAAATAAATCCGATATAGAGCCCGGTTGCGCCCAGTTCGTGTGCAAAGGATGGCAGCAGAGGAACAACCAGTCCCTGCCCCATCATTGAGGTGAAGATTGCGAGAAAGAGTATGCTGAAGATCTTCCAGTTCATAGAGCAACACACCGGTATACAGCGACACATGGCATACAATGCAGCTTCGAGTTCAGTATGGTATTATTCTGGAAAAGTGATTCCTACAATGAAGTAAAGATGGTAAATAGTAAAATCATCTGACCGGGAGCAGCAATCAGATGATCAGTTCTGAGTGACGGGTAACGGGTCATGAGATTGTCACTTCCGTATCGCTGATCACCATTCACTAATCACCGATCACTTGTCAATATACCAGCGAATTCTATCGAAGTGTATTATATTCCCTCACGGTCAAGTTTGAAGAAAGGGGACACATATAGCAAGCGAAAAAGGGGAACTGGTGAATGATATCCGGTGCATGATTGGTCCTCTTTCCGCTTGACGTATTGTTGTGGCTGATATACCGGTGTTGATTATGTTATGATTTCATGAAGGAGGACGTTCGATGGCACGAAAGCGTATTGTTGCACTGGGCGGTGACGGTGTCGGTCCTGAAGTCGTAGGGGCAGCCTGCCATGTTCTCGAAAAAACATTCGATCTGGAAATTCTGAAACCACCTGCCGGCGAAGATGCTCATAAAAAATACAGCAATGCTTTTCCCGATGAGACCCGACAGGAGTGCGATGGGGCTGATGCCATTCTGTTCGGAGCAACCGGTCCAACGAGCATCGCCGTTCTCGCATACCTGCGGTGGGTCCTCGACAACTTCGTGAATGTTCGACCGATGAAATTTTATACCGGCGCCAGAAGCTGTCTGAAGGATCCGACCGGGCTCGATCTGGTTATCCTGCGGGAGAACAGCGAAGGGATGTACAGCTTTTTCGAAGGCGATCTCTATGTTCTGAGAGAGGGCATGCCGGAATTGAAGAGCCTGCTCGGAAAGTCCGTCGAGGATTTCGGTGAAGGCAAATTTGCCATCAGACTCATCTCCGAGCAGGGTGCGGGGCGCATGGCTGCATATGCCTGTCAGTATGCCCTGCAGCGCAAAAAGGATAATCATCCCGGAAAGGTAACCTGCGTTACCAAATCCAATGTTCTCATGCAAACCGATGGCCTCTTCCAGCGGATAGTCAGTGAGGAGGTTCAAAAACATCCTGAGCTCAGCTATAATCACTATTACGTGGATGATATGTCGCGCCGATTGCTCGTGTATCCGGAGGAGGAATTCGACGTTGTCGTTACCACCAATATGTATGGAGATATTCTCGCCGATGAGGCTGCCGAGCTCATCGGTGGACTGGGAATGGCTCCCAGTGCCAATGTCGGAGGCAGGGTGCCCTACTTTGAGTCCGTTCACGGATCAGCGCCTGATATTGCCGGAAAGAATATCGTGAATCCCACCGCAACCATCCTCTCGGCAAAGCTCATGCTGGACTATCTGGATATGCGGCAGGAAGCGGAGGCGCTGGAACGGGCGGTTGCTGCCGTATATCGGGAAGGGGAAACCCTCACCCGGGATCAGGGGGGAACCGCCTCCACCATGGATGTCGCTCAAGCGGTGCTGAATGAGCTCTCATAGCGAGAGGAGCGGATTGTCACCGGGGAGGATGGAGTGAAATAGTGTTACCGGAGAAGAGGCATGGGCGTGCTCGATCGCATTGATAAGAGAGAATTGAAAGAGCTTTTGAGCCAGGGATGGATGACTCACGACGGGATGTGGTTTTATCACTGCTTTCAGGAGTACGGCATCGAAGCAGCCAACAGGCTCAACAGGGCGGCGATCAAGGCACTGGCACCCTTTGAGATACGGCGTATAAAGCGGACGCTCGGGATGGAGGATGATATCAGTACCGCGAAACAGTTGCAGGAATTCATCGTCGGTGCGACAGAACTGATAATCCCTGAATTCATGAAAGTTACCTTCAGCTTTCCTGCTGAGAATGTCTTTCGCTGGGAGTGGGAGAAGGGGAACTGCTTCGCCTACGTGGGAATGAAGCGTATCGGTGCTCTCGAGGGTTATGAGTGTGGCGTGATATACCGTCTCGCCTGCTGGTTCGACAGTCTGGGGCTCAGTTATACCATTGATCCCCCCATCAAAGGATGTTACATGCATACGAAAGGGAGCTGCTCGGGAACATTTACATTTCAGTTGTAGAAGCGCCTTCGCATGTTCGATGTGCCGCTGCAAGCGTCATTTCGCTTCTCCTTCGGAGGTCTCTGTTAGAAACCGCCTCACTCTTAATGGGTTGAATGATACCGCTTCTTCGGAGAGGGGCAGGTGATGAGCCGTTCAGCGCTCATCTCCCCGGAGCTTTTCCGGATTCTTTCCCAGCAGAATGAGAATTCCCGCTATCAGGATAATGCCAGCGATATTGCATATATAGGGATTGATGCCGAATCCGGCCGGGAGGTACCCGACTGTCATCGCAATAGCGCCAACAACGAGGGCATAGACCATCTGCGTTTTTACATGATCGAGATGGTCCACGGCCGAGCACATCGAGCTTAATATCGTGGTATCTGAGATGGGGGAACAGTGATCCCCGAAAATTGCGCCGGTGAGCACCGCTCCGACTGTTGCATTGAGAATGTGCTCAACCGATTCGAAGGGGACTCCCTGTGCAACCGTGAGCTTGTGAAAGAGGGGAATTATAAGGGGAAACAGGATACCCATGGTGCCGTAGGAGGTTCCGGTTGAGAATGATATGATACAGGCCAGCAGAAACGTTATCACGGGGAGCATTTCCGGCTTCAAGATGTTTCCGGTGAGGGAGGCGACCATCTCCGCCGTTTTCAGGTCCTTGATCACGGCACTCAGCGACCATGCCATTACCAGGATGATCATCGCCAGTACCATGGAATGAACGCCGTCGATCCATGATTTGCAGGCATCACCGAGGGAGATGATTCTCTGCACGACAACCATTCCAATCGCCACGATGGATGAGCTCAGCGCACCCCATATCAGGACGGCAAAGGGATTCGCCTTGCCGAGAATATCGCGCAGACTTGCAGCTTCAGCGGAGGCAAAGCCTGATTTCTGCGCAATGGCGTAGAATCCTGAGAAGTAAATTCCAACAATGGTCACGATAACGAGAGTGAGAATGGGAATGCCGGCATTGTACCATCTCTTCGGGATGGATTCCGGGACATCAAGGCGGGTCACGGCATCGCTCGAAAGGGGTATCGATCCCGGACGAAGCGGTTGCCTCTTCGAGCGGGCACGCTGTTCGGCATTGAGCATGGGACCGAAATCCCTTTTCATGACAGCCATGAGGAAGATGAATATGATCAGGATAATGGCATAGAAGCGATAGGGAATGGAGTTCAGAAAGAGGATGTATGCCTCGGTTGGCATATTCAATCCTTTCAGCGAATCACCGATTACCCCCAGCTCGTAACCGATCCATGCTGAAATGATCATGAGCGATGCAATTGGCGCTGCGGTGGAATCAACGATAAAGGAGAGCTTCTCCCTCGAGATGTTATATTTATCGGAGAGGGGGCGCATGGTATTTCCGACGATGAGGAGGTTGGCGTAATCATCAAAGAATATCAGGATTCCCATGAAGTTGGTAAGGACCTGCGTTGACACTGCGCTTCTCGAAAAGCGCGACACTTTCTCGACGATCCCGTTCAGCCCCCCGGAACGAGCAATGACGGCAATCATGCCGCCGGCAGTAGCGGTAAAGGTGAGAATGCTCGCGTGATCACGGTCAGCAATGGCATTGACGAAATAGGTATCACCGAGCCTCAACAACCCTTTACCGGTTGCGGACATAAAATCACCGATGCCGGTGAATCCGATAGAGGATATGACTCCGACGTAGATTCCACAGAAGAGGCTGAATATGACATTTTTCGTAATAAAGGAGAACCCGATGGCGATGAGCGGCGGGAGGAGCGGCTGCATCATCCCGATATTATCAAAGCCGAAGATAATCCAGCTGAACAGGAAAATGGCAGCAATATACAGAGCAATATACAGAAAGGTTCTCATGAATTCCCTCTGTCCTCGCCGAGGTAAAACACCATTCTTATACTTTATAAATATATTATCAATTATAAATTGAGATTGTATCGTAAACTCATCCGACATCTGGCTCTTCCTGATGCTGCGCGCGGTTTCTCTTTTCAGGATGGCAACCGCAAGGGAGAGGTGATTGCTTTCAACGATGTGTTTGCTGCAACGGTATCTAGAAGCGAACAGCGACACCGATTTCTGCGGGAATGAAAACCGAGAGGGTTTCCGGGTGAACAAACGCATGAACCTGATCGCCCAGCGGAACCCTTTCGTAAATACTGCGATCCCAGCTCACGATCACAGAATCGATGCTCCCCTCATCAAGAGCTATTCTCACCGTAACGGTGTAATGGCGAGTGCTCCTCCAGGGAACGAACTTTCTTCCGTGATGGATTGCGGTGCCTTTTCGAAGAATCCCTTCCCGAAAAACCGTTCTTCTCTCCCGGTATCGACGCATTCCCTTCGAGATGAACCAGTAGGCAAAAAAACCGAAGAAAGGAACGCCGAAGAGGATCTTGAATGCGATCAGTCTAGGCTCGTATGGCGGCATCGCTGCTGTTATCAGAACGCCTGCACTGCCCAGGGAGAAGAAGGAGCCGAAAAAGTAGAAGGCCCAGAGCCCTCTCCGGAAGTCTATCTGATACTGTTCGGGGTTTCTCGGTGGGTTAAGCGGCACGCTGATTGTCGTAACTTTCATCTCATTTCCCGGCGAACGTGGTAGTGCCTATTATTTATGGGTTATCATGCTATGACGTCAATACAAATTAGCTATGCAGGTTGTGCGTGCTCCTCGTTCAATGTGTTTCCGTAAAGTGATTGATAGAAAAGTGATTGACTAATTAGATTTCATAGGTGAATAAGAAGATATCGATTATTGTATGCGGACAAACGAAAGCACCGAGGGTAAAATATGACAGAGAAAAAGGGTGAAAGGCCCTCACGGGGGTACGCTTACTATGTTTTCATTCTCCTCTTCCTCCTCTACATGTTCGATTATATCGATCGACTTGTTGTCGTCTCCCTGTTCCCCTATATCAAGAGTGAGTGGGGATTAACCGATACGCAGTGCGGCATGCTCGTCTCTGCCGTATACTGGTCAATACTGTTGTTCACCTTTCCCGTTTCCATTCTCATTGACCGATGGAGCAGAAAGAAGAGCATCGGTATCATGGCGCTTCTGTGGAGCATGGCAACGGCTCTCTGTGCGCTGACAAAAAGCTTTACCCAGCTCTTTGCCGCGCGAACAATTATTGGCATCGGCGAGGCCGGATACGCCCCCGGCGGCACGGCAATGATCTCAGGGATTTTCCCCGAGGAGATGCGAGCGCGAATACTCGGCATCTGGAACGCATCGATACCCATGGGAAGCGCAATCGGCATAATCCTCGGCGGTGTTATTGCAGAGAATTTCGGCTGGCGACATGCCTTCGGAATTGTCGCAATCCCCGGTCTGATTGTAGCAATCATGTTCTTCTGGGTGCGTGATTATCAAACCGTTGCGCTCGTTCGCAGCGATGATACTGGCGTAAAGGTAAACATGAGCCGTATGGATATCATTCGACAGTTTACCCGAAACGGCTCCCTCATCTGCACCAACCTCGGTTTTGCGGCAAGCGTTTTTGTCACCACCTCCCTCATGAGCTGGCTTCCGACCTATTATCATCGATTTGAGCTGCTTGACATGAGCCGTGCAGGCGTCAAGAGCGGGTCGATAATGTTCATGGCTATCATCGGAGCTCCGCTGGGGGGCTTGCTCGCCGACAAGTGGTTTCAGAAAGTTCCGAAGGGTCGGCTCCTCTTCCCGGCACTCTCTTCAGCAATAACTGCGGTGCTCATCCTGATCGCCTTCCTCCTTCTCGAGGGGACCGCTCAGTATATCACTCTGATGATTGCCGGTATTACCACGGTCGCCTTTGTCCCCGCTGCTGTTTCGGTTACCCAGGATGTTGTCCATCCGGGTCTCCGGGCCATCTCTCTGAGTATCTGCGTCATCATACAGCATGTTCTGGGAAGCTCTCTGGGGCCGATATTCGTCGGCATGGTTTCAGATAGATACGACATTAAAACCGCGCTGACCCTTCTTCCCCTCTTCACTTTCATCGCCGGCATCCTCTTCTTTGCCGGTTCATTCTTCTACGAGCGGGACTGCGACAGGGTGGAAAAGATTGAAGTGCAGCTGGAGGATCGGCTCTAGGGAATGATGATACCGCAGAAAATAGTACATGCGCTCCTATCCCTTGCAGTGCTCCTTCTCTTCTGTGCGCTCCTCTCTGCCGAAGAGAATGAAAAGTTTTATACCGTTGATACCCTTATCAGCCGTGCGCTCTCTCAGTATGAGCTGCTCACTGCCTCGAAGCTCGGAATAGATGAGTTTCGGTACGGGAAGCATGATGCCGCGAAGTGGCAAAATCCCAGGGTGGGCATTCGGGTGGGCAGAAAGTCTGTTCAGAAGCGATCCGGCCATCTGTACGGCTTCAGTCTTGAACAGAATATACCCTATCCGGGGAAGCAGCGACTGCGAGAAGAGATAGTGAGCTTTGAGGAGAATCGGGCTCAGCTCAGTTATGAGGAGATGCGATCCTATGTTCGCCACAAGGTTATGCTCCTCGCCTGTGAGTACGCCGCTTATCTTCGGAAGATAGAGCATGCGGAGAGGAGACTCGGGCGACTCAGATTAATTGACGCCTATATGCGGGGAAGACGGGTCGTTTCACCACAGAGGGTCATTGAGCATAAAATAATACACGCCAAAAGGCTCATGTTCGAGCGGGAGTTCTCTCGGGTTAAGTCTGATGTGCGGGTTGCTTTTCTCAGGCTCAATGTCTATACCGGGTTTCCGACGGAGATGCTCCCGGATGTTCGGGTGACCTGGTACGTCGAAGCACCGGCGCTTGATTTATCTGAGCTATTAAAGCGTGCCGAACGGAAGAGTTATGCGGTGCGGAAACAGAATGAAGCAGTGAAGCGATCGGAGAAGGAGCTGGAGCTTTCGAAACGGGAGCGGTACCCCGATTTCGGCTTTTCTCTCTTTTACGATGAGGAGGATGTGGGCGAAAAGGAGAGAGTTGTGGGTGGCGGCATCTCCATACCGCTTCCCCTCCTCCAGAGAAACCGGTATGCGATTGAGCGGAGTCGTGTTCGGATGGAGCGGGACCGGGCACTTCTGCTCAATACGAAGAAGCAGATCCGTGCCGAGCTCAGAAGTCTCTTTGAAGAGTATCAACTGTACGGCTCGTTAATCAAGAAGTTCTCGATTGATGACATCGACTCCATTGAGGAATCCATGCGGTATGCCGATCGGGAATTCCGCAGGGGTCGGGTTGCCCTGCAGACCTATCTTGAGATGGATGCGCAGAGCCATGAATTAATCGAAGCTGTTTTTGACGCGCAGGTAAAACTGATGGAAGCATACTCCACCATTATCTTTATCACTGATCATCAGGGAGAAGAGCCATCCGATGATTGACCGAATAATAGAGTGGGCTTTGCGTTCAAGACACCTGGTACTCCTGATATTTCTGGTGCTTGTCGTTCTCGGTGTCTATTCCATGATACAGCTTCCCATCGATGCTGTCCCCGATATCACCAATATCTCGGTCATGGTAAATGCGAAAACCGGCGCGCTGGCCCCTGAGGAGATTGAGAAAAACGTAACCTATCCCATCGAGACAGAGCTTGCAGGGCTTCCCGAGGTGGAGGATATCCGATCCCTGTCCAAGTACGGCCTCTCGCAGATAATTGTTGTATTCAGCGATGATACCGATATCTACTTTGCACGGCAGCTGGTTTTCGAACGTCTTCAGAATGTGCGTGAGATGCTTCCACCGGGAATCACGCCGGAGCTGGGACCGCTGTCCACCGGTCTCGGCGAGATATTTATGTATACGCTTGTTCCCCGAAAGGGGAGTGCCCTCTCGAAGCGGCCTGAGAAGGAGCGTTTGATATATCTCCGAAGCCTTCAGGATCTTCACATCAAGCCGATACTCAAATCAGTGGACGGCGTTGCCGAGGTTGAGTCAAACGGCGGGTATAAGCGGCAGATTCACATTAATGTCAATCCGATCAAGATGGACTCTTACGGGATAAACTGCAATGAGCTGATCCGGAGCATTGAGAATCTGGGTGAGAATTATGGCGGTGGCTACATACAGCAGGAGGGATTGCAGATTATCGTGCGCACCCTCGGCAGGATAGATGAGCTCGAGCAGATTGGGAACATCCCGGTGAGGCTGAATGTCTATGGCGAACCGATACGGCTTCGGCAGATTGCCGATATCGTTGAGGGAAATGAGCAGCGGCTCGGCGCGGCCACCTATAATGGCGAGGAGGCTGTGCTCGGCACGGTTCTGATGCGTATCGGAGCAAACAGCCGCGAGGTGGCGCTTGATGTCGAGCAGAAGACCCGTACTATAAAATTGCCTGAGGATGTTGAGCTCAAGGTGCTCTACAGCCGCAGCTTTCTTGTCAACGCGACCATCGATACGGTTATCGAAAACCTTACCATGGGGGGGCTGCTCGTTATCGTCATTCTGGTTCTCATTCTGGGCAATATTCGCGCCGCCATTATCGTTACCATGGCCATTCCCCTTTCGATGCTCTGTGCTTTTACCGGCATGATTCAATCGGGCATCTCGGCGAGCCTGATGAGCCTCGGAGCAATCGATTTCGGCCTCATCGTCGACGGATCGGTCGTCATGATTGAGAACATTATCAGGCGTTTTGAGACGATCGGGGAACGCGCACAGCGGCTGAGCTTCGGGGAGCGCCTCGGGGAGGTTCTCGATGCAGCTCGCGAGGTGAGCAAACCGACCGCTTTCGGCGTATTCATTATCATGGTAGTGTATGTGCCCCTTCTCTCCCTCTCGGGTATTGAGGGGAAGATGTTCGAGCCCATGGCAGCAACGGTGCTCTATGCACTCGGTGCGAGCCTGATCATCGCCATTGTGCTGATGCCTGTTCTGGCGACGTATTTCATCAAGCCCTCACGCCGGGAGGGTGAGGGATTCTTCTTCAGCTGGTTGAGCAGGTGGTATCGGCCGGTCCTCAGTTTTTCGCTCGATCGCCGGCAGTTGATAGTTCTGCCGACACTTGTCATCATCCTGATTTCGGTGTTGATGTTCTTCAATCTCGGCTCCGATTTTATACCTCAGCTCGACGAGGGAGATATAGTCATCGGTCTCGTGCGTGATACCAGTATCGGAATCGATAAATCGGTTGAACAACAGAAGCGATCCGAGCATGTCATCGCCGGTTTTACGGAGATACGCCATGTTTTCTCGCGCATGGGAACTCCCGAGGGCGCAACGGATCCCATGGGAGTGAACTTCGCCGACACCTTTTGCATTCTCAACAAGGATCTCGCAAAGTGGCCGGAGGTGCGGAATGGCAGACGACGGACGAAGGATGAGCTTTTCGAAGATATACGAAAAGGTGTTGATAAAACCGTTCCCGGTCAGGAAATATCGATGACGCAGCCGATCGAGATGCGCTTTAACGAGATCCTCGAAGGGAGCAGGGCGGATATTACCCTGCGAATTTTCGGTCCTGATCTTGATCAGCTCTACGGCATGGTGAATCGTGCACAGGAAATTCTTGCGACGGTGTCGGGTGCAGAAACGGTGGAAATGGATCCCCTCACCGCTCTGCGAAAGAGCCCGGTTCTCGACCTGGTGCTTGATTATGATCGCATTTCACGATACGGGATAAATATACAGGACGTGAACCATGCCTTTGAGATCGCAATGAATGGGAGAGCGGTGGGATATTTTTACAGAGATGACAAGCGTTTTCCCATCGTCGTTCGGTTGAGCGATCAGTTTCGAAAGAACGTGGCGGATATTGAGAGAATACCGGTTGGATTTCCCGAGGGGGGCACCATTCCGATTGGCACCCTGGCACAAATAGAAAAGCGGCAGCAGGTGACCACCGTCGCGCGGAGCAGATCGAAGAGGTATGCAGCAGTTTCAATCAATCTCCGGGATCGCGATACCGAGAGTTTTGTCAGCGAGGCAAAGGAGAAGATTGCCGCAGGCATGAAATTCCCGGAGGGATATACCACCAGCTGGGGCGGCCAGTTCAAAAACCTCCAGTCGGCGCGGAGACGGTTGTATATCATCATCCCTGTTGTTCTCGCCGTCATCTTCCTCCTGATTCTCAGAAATTTCTATAGCTTCAATCAGGCATTTCTTGTCTTCAGCAGCATCCCCTTCGCGGTGACCGGTGGTATCATCTTCATCTTCCTGCGTGGGATCCCCTTCAGTATTTCGGCGGGTGTTGGCTTTATAGCCGTGACCGGCATCGCGATACTCGACGGCATGGTTCTCGTGAGCCTCTTCAACCAGCTCCGTGAAGCGGGAAAGAGCGTTCGTGAAGCGGTGTTTTCCGGTGCGCTGATTCGGCTCCGGCCGGTTATCATGACCTCGCTCGTCGCAGCGCTTGGATTCCTGCCGATGGCCTATAATATCGGGCTGGGAGCCGAGGTACAGCGACCGCTCGCGACCGTCGTTATCGGTGGCGTTATCTCATCGACCATACTGACGCTTCTCCTCCTGCCCACCCTCTATCTCTGGTCTGAGCGGGACTGATTCTAAAAACGGACGATACCGGGTGCCGCTTCCGGTGCCGGTTGGATAGGCGAGGCGCGATAACGGTGTAAAGAAATCCCATCACATAAAAAGATTTGACAAAAATGGAAATATCGTTAGGTTTATCCGATAACTATTTGGCGTTCTCACAACCATTCATGGTATTTTTGATTGATTTGTATGATTACCGGACATGAAAAACATAAAAGGGTAATGGCTCTCGTCATTCTGGGTGTTTCCCTGCTCACCCTTTTACTGCCGAAGGAGGTATTTGATCCGCATATCGGGATCAAATTTGATATTTTCTGCAAGTCCCTTGACGCTATCGGTGATAGCATCGAGATTCCTTTGTTATTTTATAATGAACATCTGAAAATTGAAATCGAGTGGACCTTTTTCAGGAATTTTATATCTCAAATCAATTTTCAGGAAATACCGATCAGAGCTCCTCCTTCCCCCCATCAAAATATTTCTGTTTCATAATCAGCAATTGAACTGGAATTTTTTTGCTGAAAGGGTTTGATGTTATTTCTCTGAATAACATCTTCTCTGCTCCTCTATCAGTTTCAGAGTTCACAGATTTAAGCTTCAGAATTGAAAGGGTATTTTGATGGATAATAGCAAGAAGTTTTTTTTTACAGGATGCCATGTGGTTTTTGCAATTGTTGTGCTGCTCTTTATCAACGTACATCCTGTATTTTCTCAGGATGATGATGAAGATACCTATAACCCGCAGTACAGCTCACCCTTTGCACAGCCCAAGTTTGTTCCCAACATCTCATTGATAATGGACTTCTCATATGCCTATCGTGATGTCAGGGATGAGGAGTATCAGCAGTATGTGATCCCCGGCTTGATGGATGCACATGGCAGTTTCGATGAGGATAAGGGGTTGTTTGACTACAGTGACTCGGCAGGGCGGGGATTCAATCTCAATTACGGCGAGTTGAATCTTCAATCCGCCGTTGATCCCTACTTTGATCTCTTTGCGAATTTCACACTGGAGGAAGAGGCGTTCTCCGTTGAGGAGCTGTATTTTTCAACGAGGGGCTTGCCCTTGGATCTGCAGCTGAAAGTCGGAAAGTTCCTCAGCAGTTTCGGGAGATTGAACCCGCAGCACGAGCACTTCTGGGATTTCAACGACCTGCCGGTAGTGTATAACGCTTTTTTCGGTGATGGAATTGATGAAAAGGGCGTGCAGATCACCTGGCTTGCCCCCTTTGACTTTTACCTGATGATCGGTGGTGAGATCCTCCAAGGTGAGAACGAAACGAGCTTCGGAAATGAGGGCTTCACCGTCGAGGCGAGCGGCCTCCGCATAAACCGGAGCAGGGAGCCGAATCTCTATACGGGTTTTATCAAAACCTCCCTCGATACCGATGATCTTATTGTGCTTGCAGGAGTATCATCAGCGGTGGGAAAGGCGCGGATAGAGAACGGCGTCAATGATGATGCGGACGGATTTGCGATTGACGCCTGTACCGCCGTCTATGGCGCCGATCTGACTGTTAAGTATCTCATCGACTCCTACCGGTATATTTCTCTGCAGGGCGAGTATCTCTATCGGGATATGCATGGATCACAGTATGAGTTTAACGGCACGAGATCGGATCTCGAGAAAAAGCAGTCGGGACTGTATGCTCAGCTCGTTGTGAAACCCTTTCTCCAATGGCGCTTCGGCGTTCGATACGATCTGTTGCACCGGAATGAGGTCTCCCGTGACGACGTGCGGGATACTGAATTGCCTGAGAACACCGACCGCTATGCTGCAATGATTGAGTACAACTTTACCGAATTCTCACGGTTTCGATTGCAGTACAATCATGACCGAACAAAGTACTATGCCGATGAGCGGAAGACCGTTCATGAGATAGTCTTTGCCTGCAATCTTGCCATCGGCGCCCATGGCGCTCATAAATTTTAAGGAGGGCACAATGAGGATAGTATTCACACTTCTCCTATCATTTTTTATATTATCAAGCACGGCCTTTGCAAGGATGCGTGTTGTTACGACCTATCCATATATCGCTGATATAGTTGAAAAGATCGGGAAGGGGAAGGTCAGCGTGCGTGCGCTCGCACGGGGCAATCGCGATCCACATCACATCGTTCCCCGGCCCTCACTCATTATGAAGCTCCGCCGGGCGGACCTGTTCATCATCAACGGTGCAGAGATTGAGATAGGATGGGTGCCACCCCTTCTCAGGGATTCCCGTAATGCGAATATTCAACCGGGCAGATCCGGTTTTGTTGATCTCTCTGTTCATGTTAAGCTGATTCAGGTCCCCGATAAGGTTTCACGGGCACAGGGTGATATTCATCCGGCCGGGAATCCCCATTTCAACCTGAATCCCGAAAACGTGTTGATTATGGCCCGGGTGATTATGAAAAAGCTCTGCGAACTGGACGGTAGCCACTGTTCATTCTATCGGGGAAATTATGCCGATTTCAAAGGTTTGTGGCAGAGTAAGATATCACAGTGGAAAGAAGCGCTGAAGCCGCTGAAGGGCGTCCGGGTGGTGCAGTATCACCGCTCACACGACTATTTTTTGATTTTCTTTGGTATCGTGTCTGCCGGCGAGCTGGAACCGCTCCCCGGCATACCGCCGACTTCACGGCATATTCTCAAGATAATACAGAAGGTGAAGAACAGGAATGTGAAATTCATTCTTCAGGATGTCTATCATTCTGTCGGTCCGTCGAGATTCGTTGCCGACAGAACCAACGCTCGGGTTCTCGTTCTTCCCCATGATGTCAGGGCGATGGATGAAGCGGATGATATTGTCTCTCTCTATGATGAGATTGTCAGGAGGTTAACCCGATGATAGATATTCTGTTGCCGGCTTTCCTCGTTTCGGTCGTGCTCCTTGGCATCCACTCTTATTTCGGTTTGCAGATAATCGGACGGGGAATAATATTTACCGACCTCGCTGTCGGGCAGATGGCGGCCTTCGGGGCCGCCATAGCCCTGCTGGCATTTCATGGAAAGGGGATGTATTTTTTATCACTGACCTTTGCCGTGGCGGGAGGCATCATGATCGCCCTGGCATCGAGAGTGACGAAGCACCTCGAAGCGGTCATCGGATTGATCTACGCCTTCGGCATATCCGGCGTATTTATTCTCCTCACGAAGTCTCCTCAGGGTATGGAGGAATTTCAGAATCTCATGGCATACGATATCCTCTTCACCCGCATGCACGATATCGTTATGGTGGCTGTGCTCTACTCAGCATTGGGAATACTCATCTTTCTGCTCAATAAATGGGCACAGGGCTTTGCAAAGGAGATGATCTTCTTCTTGACCTTCGCTGCAACGGTAACCAGTTCAGTGCAGATGGCCGGCGTGCTGGTCGTCTTCGCTATCCTGCTCGGACCCGCACTGATAGCAATTGTCATGGGTGCAAAGCCGTATATGCCGGAATTTATCAGGCGACATCCCCTGATATCGGCATGGATAATAGGCATTATTGTGAATACCGTTTCGATATATATTTCGTATCGGTACGATTTTCCCACCGGGTATACGCTGGTCTTTTTTCATTCTCTGATTGCCATTGTGGGCTCATTCCTCTTCAGGCAGGAAGCAGGGAGCAGTGCTGCACCCGGGAGTGCGGATGGAGAGAGATACTCACGATGAGCGGGTGAGTGCTCGCGTAATAAAGAGAGAGGACAGCAGTGCTCAGCGGCCCGCAACGGTCAGATTGCGCAGAATGTTACTATCGCCATTGCGATGAGTATCGATATGGCAAAGTACGAAGCGATCAGATCCCAGTTCATTGCACGGTGCCCCCTTTTGCCTTTTTACATATGACCCCGGAACGATTACCCTGGTTCCCCTTTTTTGCAGCGGCGAACCATTTTCCCGGAAGTCCTGATCGTATCGAATTTATCCCGGATGTATATGAAGACGTTGCCGATTGATTTTTATTGCTGAGGGTGTTGTGATTACATCCGGAATGCTAGATTTTTTTCACTGATGTATCTACATTCTTTAAAATGTGGTATTGTAGTGCTATTTGGTTAAAAGGCGAGTTCGCTATTCTTCGCAGAAGAATCTCTGAAAACAGCTATCGAGTGTTTTTGGATCGGGGAGCTTTTCGGTAAATGATGAGAGATCGACGGTATTCAGCGTGTGCCAGAAGAGGAATTTCTTGTTTGGCTTTTCCCTGACGAATTCGAGGAGCGCCGCCATGGTCTTTCCCGTGTAGGTGATATCGAGCTGTATATTATTCTCACTGGCGATTCTGATGGACTCCTCTGCTTCTGGAGTACTTTCGGCGTACCCGGTTCCCATATAGTCGTGAATGAGGTTAATGTCGTGTCGGCTTATACTAATCTCTTCGAGGTGAACGCCCTTTTTTCTCAGAAATCGGAGCGCCCGATTAATCTCCCAGGCGATCATCCATTCGTTGACGAATGCCTTCTCAACGACTCGCACACCGATGACCTCACCGATATCGCCGAGCATTTTCGCACCGAGCATGAGCCCCGCAGCGGTGCCGCCTGTTCCGACGGTGACGAAAATGTAGTCCGGTCGTGGGCACTCTCCTGCATCAATCTGCATTTTCAGCTCAAGGGCAGCATCGAGATATGAGAGCACCGATAGTGGTGAGGAGCCGAGGAGGGGAATGAGGTAGGGACGCTTCCCCGACAGGAGCTTCGAAAAATATGCCCACCAGAGTTTCATGAGATAGAGAAGCGGATTGCTGGCGAATATCTGCTTTACCCCGAGTGAGGTTGATATCAGGAAATTCCGCTTCACGTAGGGATGTATGGGCTGCTCATTATGCACAGCGGTGATGTCCCTGAAGCCTGATTCCCTCCCGAAAATAACCGACGAAAGCACCTGATTTGAGCCGAGCGCTCCCCAGGTCACCAGCGACTGCCGCCCCCGGTGCAGCGCATCGGGGATGATCCATTCCATCATGCGGCACTTATTGCCGCCGTAGATGTGTGAGGCGATATCATCGCGCTTTATCCAGATATCAGCGCCGGTTTTGTTGCTCAGGGCATTGAGCTTTTCAACGGGACTCGGATAATTGCCAAAAGTGCAGAAGGGCACCTTCTCCTTGAGCTCGGGATACAGTGTGAAGAGCAGCGGTCTCGTCATTGCGGTAAAACCTCTGGTCAAAACTAGCTGCTCACCTTTTATTATTCAATAGTTTTTTTGAAATTGATGCACTTTCGCCAGACGGTGGCTGCGAAGAGTATTCAAAATTTACCCGGTTGTCACTATCGTATAAAAGGGGATTCCAACAAACTATTAATATAATATCCCCTTGACCGGTGAAAATGTTTATTTACCTGATACCGATATTATTCCCGATGGAACGGAGGATTCTTTCACTGATGAGAAGGGTTCATGCAGAAAAAATTGCACTTGACAAATTATTCAATAATAATAATATTAGTTAAAACTAATTTTGTCCGGGCTATTCTGATGCGCGCACCACTCTCATAGCACGGTGATGAGCTGGGTTCCTGTTGTGATGATCTCATCCCCTTTGAATCGATGCGTCATATCATTTTGCCGACGGGGCTCGTTCCATGGATAAAAAAACCGTTGCCGTAGAGATACTCCCGCGTGCGCTCTGGGCAATAAAGATTGCCCTCTTGATTGTCATTGCGATCAGATTCGAAGGAGGATTTTCGCCAAGCGGGAGCACTGCTGCACTGATAGCCGGTGCCGTTATTCTGATTTTCGGCATTCTGCTGTGGATATGGGTTCTGCGGCATGTGCTCGATGCGCTCTTCATTAAGAAGCTGATCACGAGCGGTCCCTATCGTCTGGTGCGGCATCCGATGTATGTTGCTCTCTATTGTATATTGATCGGGATTGCAATTATCTTTTCGATAAATATCTGGTTTCTGGTTCTTGCACTTTTTATCCCCCTCTGGTATATCGTCTGCAGAATTGAGGAACGGCAGATGCTGGAATTTCACCGGTTCGAGTATCTGTATTACCGGAAAAGGACCGGAATGTTTTTGCCGAGGCTGCAAAGATAAAAACTTCTTCGGGAAGGTGGTGCTGTTTCCTGAAGAGGCAGGATTTTCCTCTATATGAAATATATTCAGAATGTATAGAGGACGCTGACAAAAACTCCATAGAGATAATCGTTCAGGGTATTGGTGCCGAGGCTATCCTTCTCCTCATGGCTCATATCCTGGAAATTGGTCCTCAGCCACTGATATCGTAAGCCAAGGGTGAGAACCAGACCGCTGCCTTCCGGCATGAATCCGATAGAAGGTTCCAGGTTTATCCCTGCCTGTCGTATATCGACCTTTAATGGATCCCAATTTTCTTTGTCAAAGGAGTTTGTTCCGCTGTTATAGTCGTAGACAAAATCGTTCTCGGATTTGAAATAGCCCAGCATGTACAGTCCGGATATATTGACTGCAGCAAAATAGCCCTTGCCGAAGGGGAGGGAATAGCCGATACCCAGGGCCGGTCCACTGCTCATTGTTTCTATTCCGTCTTTTACATGTTGAATATCTGTAAGCTGATTGGACGCATCCGTCCTGGCTTCCGTATATTTTATTGTGGAATCAATATATTGATATTTGTATCCGAGAAATATTTTTATCTGCGGCATAACCCTGTAGCTTAATGCCGTATCAACATCATATCTTTCTGATTTCCAGTAAGATGTTGCAGCCCTGATATCATCAGGGTCTCCCTCCTGTTCAAAATCCATAGTCCAGTGTGTTGACTGTATGCCGGTCAGTCCTGCGATAGACAGCGATATATCCTCGGTAAATAAAATGCTGATTACCGGCCCGTAGAGAACACCGGTTCCGGTATCGATATTATCGAAAAAACCGCCGATGTCCTCAAAATATGGTTTCCATACAAAATACCCCCCCTTTGCCCCGATAATGAAGTCAACAGCATGGAGAGGGATTGAAAATATAATAATTAACATTATTGATAAAAATAATTTTTTAATATTCATAGGATACTCCATGTTAAATTTTAAAAGACTGTGATTAAAATTTGTTTTTTCTCTCTTTTCCCAAACATATATAGTTACTGTGAAAAATACAAGTATTCAAAAATCACTTACAGAATCATTCTCAACCAGATATAACCAACACTTTAAGAGTTCTGGAATCGTCAAGCCGGGGAGGCGAAGGAGAGCCCGAACTCTTATTGGCCATAATTCATGAGAGTATAAAAATTTCTATCCTTTTACTCGTATGTGACATCTGCTGCAGGCTTTTGGACCTTTCGTTTTTCGGTGGCAATCATGGCACTGCTGATGGTATGCTCCCTTGATGTTTATGATCTCTCCCTGATCCCTTCTCAGATGACAGTCTGAACAATTCCTGTTCTGCCCTTTATGGTGACAGTCAATACATTCCGTGCCATATCTTTCCACGTGATAACGGTGATTAAAAGCAATGACCGGTTTCCTGTGACCCGTTTTTGGCAGCTTTACTGTTGTATACTTCTTATGCGACATCTTTGATGCGGGAACGTGGTGGCAATCCTCACATCTGATGGGGGCTTTTCCGCTCTTTCCGAGCTCTCTGTTCTTTTCCTTATGGCAGTTCTTACAGAACAGATGCATTATTCTCATCCGGGACAACCCATGATGGCATTTACTGCATTTTTCTTTCTTTTCTGATTTAACATCCGTGTGATGACAGGTATCACATCTTACCCCTCTCTTCGCGTGATCATCACAGAATTTCATTGTATGCTTTATTGTATCTTTATAGGTATCTATTATCTCCTTACCGAGGCTGAGTTTTCTCTCGACTTGATGGCATCCCTCACAGGCAACAGGCCCTCCCTTCCGGCGGTGGCACCCAACACAGAATTTATGGAAATGCCGTGAACCCGACACGCCTTTATGGCAGCGGACACATGTTTTTATCCTGGAATCGTTTTTCTTTTTATGATGGCAGGAAGTGCATCGTAATCCGGCATCCTCATGAATCTTATGGGACATGACAACAAGACTCATGGTATCGGTTGATCTCCTGATGCCCCTCCTTACATCTTCATCGTCAATATAGGTATTTACGCCGGATATCTGCTGGGTGTCAATCCGGCTTCTTTCAGGGGAGCATGCCAGTACAAAGAACATCCCGATAGAAAAAACACATGCGAATGCCCTTTTCTCAAATAAATTCACCATATACCGGGCCTTTCTTAAGAATAGATACAACTTTCCGTTGATAGTGATCAACCCTTACGGGGTCTAAAATTTCAAGACATTTTCGATTCGAAAATCTTTCTCCTCGTTATAGAATCTCTCACCGCATACATCACAAAAAATCAGTTGAAATAATGACAGTGATTATTATGAATAATATACCGAACCGATATCTGCTCGATTTTTCTCTCGTTCCGGGGAGATATGCTCTTAATCTGTATAAACGGAGTGCTAACCGATGAGAAGATATATCATCTGTGCTTCAATGAGTATTCTGACACTTGCTCTCGCCCTCTCGATTCCGGTCGGCTGTTCGAAGAAGAGCCGGCCTACCCATAGAGCCGACTATGATGTGATCATAATCGGTGGTGGCATGGGCGGTCTCTCGGCTGCCGCCCATCTCGCATCGAAGAATTTAAAGGTATTACTGTTAGAGCAGCACAGCAAGGTCGGCGGCTGTACCACGAACTTCAGGAGGGGAGTATTTACCTTCGATGCGTCTCTTCACGAAATGGCCGGCGGATTATCCGGGGGAAAGTACGGTGCCCTGTATCAGCTCCTCGATATTGCCGGTGTAAGAAATAAGGTGGAGATATATGAGCTTCCCCACTTCTACCGCTCCATATATCCCGGCATTGATATTAGAATGCCGAATAACTGGGAGGGATATAAGAAAGCGCTCAAGGAGCGATGGCCCGAGGAATCGGAGGGTATCGAGAAGTATCACCGGCTCTGCAGCGGCCTCTTCGGTGATATCATGACCCTCAGAAATCTCTTCCGCTACGGCAGATTCGGGGAACTCGTAACGAAGATGCTGGTTCCCCTGCGACAGCGTATATTTTTCGCATGGATGGACAAGACAGCGGGTGATCTGATGGATGAGTGCTTCACGGGAGAAGAGATAAAGGCCGTGGTATCGCAGATGTGGATGTACTTCGGCGCTCCGGTTCACGAGCAGACAGCGCTTCTGCCCCTGGCGGCGACGGAGGTTTTTCTGACCGATGGCGTATCGCATATTAAGGGAACTTCGCAGGCCCTCTCGAATGCCTATGCGGATCGCATCAGGGAGCTGGGCGGAGTGGTGAAAACCGATTCGCTGGTGACCAGGATTATCATCGAGGATGGAATGGCAAAAGGAGTTGAGACCGAATCGGGAGACCGGTATACCGCCCGGTATATCGTTTCGAACACCGATCCCTATCAGATGGTCTTCAAGCTCGTCGGCGAGGAGTATTTTCCCGAGGACTACCTCGAAAGGCTGAAAGAGCTCAAGCCGGCAAATTCCCTTTTCGGTGTGTACATGGGACTGAACATCGATCTCAAAAAGCGCGGCTATACCGATACTGAGATCTTCTACAGCACGTCTAGAGTCACTCGTCTGCTCTATGACAACATGATGAAGGGAGATTATAAGAACGGTGCTGTGTCAATTGCCATGTACTCCAACTACGGTGATCCGATTTACGCGCCGCCCGGAAAGTCAAATGTCGTTCTCACCGCATTCTCCGCTTATAAGATATGGCCTGAGGACAGAGTTGCATATCAGAAGATGAAAGAAGAAAAGATGAAGGAGCTCATTCAGCTCGCGGCACGGGTGGTACCTGAGCTTGCCGTTCCCGGTTACATTGAGGTAAAGGAGGGCTACACGCCCCGTACCATCGCGCGGTATACGATGAACAGGGGTGGCATCCCCTACGGCTTCTACATATCGCCTGAGCAGTGGCAGAAGATTCCCAATGCCACTCCGATAGATAATCTCTTCATCGCGAGCAACTGGTCACAGGGATGGTTCGGCGTGGCGAACTGTCAGCTAAACGGGTGGATGGCGGCGCGGCTCATCATGGACATTGAGGGGATTGAGTAACGATAATGCCGGTTTTCTTTGAGGTCCCGTAAGGTAATGGCTTTCGGTTCGTCCGTGAGCAGGGGGATCCGCATCTGCTCACCGCTATCTGTTGGCGAGCGTTTCATTGATCAGACTATCGGTTTCGCTCATGAAAATAACATCTTCGCTCCGCAGCTCAGAGTAATATGCCGTATCCTCATCGAAAACTTCACCGTGGGTGCCGGCAAGCTGATTGCTGATAAACGGATCGTATAAACCCTGCTGTGGTTTATTGAGGATTCCGAAGGTCAATCCTATGATCACCATTGCCGCCGCTGCAAGGGAGCAGGAATAAGCGAAAACCTTTCTCCTGATGCGCTTCTTTTCCAGCACCCGAGAAGCGATATCGAGGTTCCACTGTTCGCTTTCCTTGCGGTTCTGTATCGACGTATGCATAATCGATTTATATCGTTCTTCGTCCATGATCATCCTCCCTGTATTATTCTCTGCAGCATCTCCCTCCCCCGTGATGCTCGCGATTTCACCGTTCCCCTCTTCAGGTTGAGCTTATCGGCAATTGCCTTTTCCGAGAATCCCAGTGAGATCAATTCTATAACCGATCGGTACTTCTCGGGAAGTTGTGTGATGAGCTCACGGAGATATGCTATATCTGTTGAAAATTCTGTTCCCTGCTGTCCGCTCAATTTCGCCATTTCAACGGATTTCTGAAATTTTATCTCTTCACGGGAAAGCTTTTTATCCATTCTGAAGCATTCATTTTTTGCAATGGTATAGAGCCAGGTGCTCAGCTTCGAATCATCTCTGAATGAGTTGTTCACCAGGCTCCGATACGCCCGGAGATAGGTTTCCTGTACGACATCATCGATTGCATGTGAAAAGCGGTTGCTCAGATGCTTTTCAATAGCTGAGAGAACAATCCCCTTCGTATCGTTCACTATCTCTGCAAATTCACGTTCAGTCATATTAATCCCAGATTCTTCTCGGGGGTCGCTTCATTCTTCGTTCACGTCGCAGCCGGTCTCGCTGTTCCTTTGTAAGCACCTTCTCAATGTCCAGGCGATGTTGAATCCGGAGCATGCGAATCTCAACTTCAAGGTCCGCGATCTCTTTGAGCAATGACCGAACCCTTTGCAGGTCAATCTCCTCTACGAGGAGGAGCTTCCGGAGGGCCAGCCTCTTGGGTTGTATCTTCTCTTGGAAATCCCACAGCGCTTTTTTATATGCAGCATTTATCCTGCCGATGGAGGATATCTGTTTGTCGCTGAGGCTCAGGCGCTCCTTGAGATACGATTCATCTCCGAAACAGATACCCTCATGGTATTGACGGTACCCTTTATTGAGCCCTCTCCTCGGCCCCCGGTAGGCGAGGAGATCCGCTGTTATAAAAGGCGTTATCATCAGAAATAGTATTATCAGCTTTTTCATAGTGATCTTCTCTCGGAAGAGGTGTATACCCGATAGATCCATCGGGGTGATGATACAATCATTTTTTTGAGCATTGTATTTCCTGATTCAAAGTGAGATACTATCGGTTCATCGATTTCTTCTCATCAGTGGAATTGAAGCAGAGCGCCGCTGGCTCTTGATGGTTCAGCGACGCTCACTGCTCACATTACCAGGCGGGGCCCTTTCGCCAGAGCCGGTTTCCGTATCCGCACTGGAGATTCTTGTATTTCGCCAACTGTTCCTTGGTGAGAGCGCTCTCCACGGTTTTCCGGTGTTCAAGCCGAAGTTTCAGTATCTTTTCAGGATTCCCGCGGTTCGCAAAGTACTTTTTCTGGTATTCCTGATTGATGGCAAATATCTTCTCAACCTGCTTGTCGGAAAGTCCCAGTTCAACCTTCATCATTTGAAGATGTCTGAACATGGGGTATCCCTGTCTGGAATAGCAGGGGCCACCTTTTCGTCCGCCGCGCCATGCATAGAGATCTGATGCGGAAACGGCAAAGATGAGCACTGCAAGGGCAAGTGCTGTTTTCAATATCTGTTGCTTGCTCATACCTTCTTCTCCTTTATATCGTTCTGTGAGATATAACCCCGCTTTTCATGGAATGGTTCCAATTTTTCCGGGTTGTCACCGACACCTGACCTGAAAGAGCCTTCGATGAATTTCGTGAAAAGGAATGATTTGCAAGCAGCTCCGGTTATTCCTGCTTTACAGCCGGTGCTTCGTCCAACGTCACCCCTTCGAGCTTTTTCATATACTTCTCGGGATCTTTTTTGAACTCTTCAATGCATCCTTCACAGCAGAAGTAGATGCGCTTCCCCTGATAATCAGCATAGTATTTTTTATCAATCGGATTCCCCATGACAGGGCAGAGAAGCTGGCCCTTCTCGTCGCCGTACTGAACACTCGTGTCGCTCTTCCCGCATGAGATGGGAGAGAAGGCCACGATGAGGAACGCACATACAACAGTAAGTGATAGAGCTTTTTGCATCTGATGCCTCCCTTTTAATGTAATGTAATTATTGTATCAACGGTTTAAACGAACGCTAAATATATGTGTTATCCTTTAAAAGAATTCTCAAACGGTGATTGTAACTGCAGATTGCATCGTGAGCGAGTATTAAAATCTGTGAAATAAGCAGAACCTGTAAGAAGCATATAGTAGCTCTCGTCGGGATGCCGATAGTATTTATTATTTCTCATCTCTGTTCAGTTTCTGCTCATACCACCACTCATATATGACCGGTATGAGAATCAGGGTTACCACGGTTGAAGTTATGAGACCGCCGACCATCGGGGAGGCGATTCGCCTCATCGCCGTGTTGCCGGCTTCGGTTCCCCAGAATATCGGTGTCAGTCCCAGCATGGTGGTCAAGACCGTCATCATCTTCGGCCGTACACGGAGAACCGCTCCGTGGATTACCGCCTCACGGAGCGTTCCTATGCCACCTTTACGCAGGCGCCGGAGCGCTTCATCGAGATACACCAGCATAATGACGCCCGTTTCGGCTGCGAGGCCTATCAGTGCGATAAAACCGACATCTGAAGCGACCGATCGGTTATAGCCCGCTATGTACATGAACCAGATACCGCCCAGGGGCGCGAAGAATATTGCCGTGAGCATCACCCAGATCGGATGTGATGCGTTTCTGAAGTGCAGGAAGAGAATAATGAACACTATGAGGAGCACGAGGGGAATGAGAATTTTCATTCTGTTGGCGGCGAGCTGCATCTGTTCGTACTGGCCGCTGATTAAATATGAATATCCTTCGTGCCAGGGTATTTTCCTCTCCCGTATCATCGAATCGATATGTTCCCGAATGCGCTCGGCGAGACCGCCGATATCACCGGATCGGGTGTCAATGTACAGCCATGACGTCTTTCGGGCATTCTCTGTCTTGATAGCGCCGGGCCCCTTTTCGATGCTGATTTTCGCAACTTCGGAAATGGGTATCTTTCCTCCCGAGGGGATCGGAATGTAGATATTTTTCAGCGCATCGAGGGATTCGCGGTAGCTCCTGAGATAGCGGATATTCGCCGTCCAGCGATACCGGCCCGACACTATCTCGGTAACGCCGCGACCCCCGAGGGCAGAGGTGAGCACCTGATGAATGTCGCTGATGTACAGTCCGTAGAGACCGGCTTTTTTCCGGTCTATCTCATAAATGATGTAATTTGCTCCTTCTACCCGTTCACCGATTACGGAGCTCACTCCGGGAATCGCGGCGATATGCCCTTCCAGACTCTTAGTTATCATCTCGAGCCTGTTCAGATCATCGCCCATGATCTTCACGCCGAGGGGGGTTTTGATTCCTGTCGAGAGCATATCGATTCTCGTCTTGATAGGCATTGTCCAGGCGTTGACGAGACCGGGAAGCTTCACCGTCCGATCCAGCTCGTCTACAATTTTATCAACGGTCATCCCGTCTCGCCATGCGGAGCGATCCTTCAAAAGAATGGTCGTTTCAATCATGCTCAGCGGTGCGGGATCAGTCGCTGTTTCGGCTCGCCCGACCTTGCCAAAAACCTTTTCGACCTCGGGTATTTTCTTGATCAATCGGTCGGTTTCAATGAGTAGCTCGCGTGCCTTGGCTGTTGAAATGCCGGGGATTGTTGTCGGCATATACAGGAGATCTCCCTCCTCAAGCGGTGGCATGAACTCTGAGCCGATGGGTTTCAAAAGGGTGATACCGGTAAAAGGTATTCCAATTCCGAATATGGGGATAAGGCTCAGGATCAGCCCAGCGATGCTTATCATTACGACCTTCCTTTTTTTCTCAAGGCAGGTGGTGAGAAGGGGAGTATAGATTTTTATGAGAAATCTGCTTATAGGGTGCTTTTCTTCTGAGGGTACTTTTCCCCGAATGAAGTATCCTACCAGTATGGGGAGGAGCATGATAGAGAGGATGGCGCTTGCGGTCATTGCGAGCGTCTTGGTAAGTGCCAGCGGAATGAAGAGTCTTCCCGATTGTTCCGGGAGCGCAAAGACGGGCAGGAAACTTACGATGATGATAACCATCGACCAGAAGAGAGCAGGCGCAACCTCAAGTGTTGACTCCCGCGCTGCCTTCCAGTAGAGCTCGTCGGTAATTCTCGTTTCAGTTTTTTCCAGCTCCTCAAGATGCTTGTGCGTATTCTCCACCATGACCACGCTGGCATCAACCATAACTCCGATGGCAATGGCAATGCCGCCCATGGACATGATATTTGCCGCGACACCGAGTGTGTGCATCATAATAAATGAGATGATGACCCCAAGGGGGAGAATGATGAGCGCAACCATCGCTGACCGGAAATGAAAGAGAAAAAATATGGTAATAATGGAGACAATGATGAGCTCCTCGATTATCTTTGTTGCGAGATTGCCGATTGCCTCATCGATGAGCTTTGACCTATCATAGGTAGTGGTAATGGTCACGCCCTGTGGAAGTGATTTCTGTAATGTCTTGAGCTTGTTCCTGACACGTTCGATTGTCCGCGGGACATCTTCCCCCTGACGCATAATAACAATACCGCCAACCACCTCTCCGTTCCCATTCAGATCCGCTATGCCCCGACGGATATCCGGTCCCTCCTTGATATGGGCAATGGCACCGAGCGTTAACACCGCTCCTTCCTGGGAGTGACGAATGGGAATGGATCGGATCTCATCAACCGATTGGAGGTATCCCCGTGCCAGTATCATGTATTCCTTTTCGGCCTGCTGGAAGAGGCGGGCTCCCATCTCCATATTTGATTTTTTCAATACCCGCTCAATGGACGACAGGTTAATTTGATACTCGTAAAGAAGGTTCGGATCCACCTCAATCTGAAATTGACGGCGGAAGCCGCCAATGGTTGCTACCTCGCTCACTCCCGGAACAGCCGTAAGCTCATACCGAAGGAGAAAATCCTGCAGATCTCGCAGATCGGCAAGTGTCTGCTTCCCGCTCTTATCAACGAGTGCGTATTCATATATCCATCCGATGGAAGTGGCATCGGGGCCGAGTTCGAGAGTTACCCCGTCGGGAATCCGACCCCCCAGGCTGCTCAGGTACTCGAGCACCCTGCTTCGGGCCCAGTAGAGGTCGGTACCATCTTCAAAGATGATGTAGATGAGGCTGAATCCGAAAAAAGAATAGCCGCGTACCGTCCTGGCTTGGGGAACGGAGAGCATTTTCGTGGTGAGCGGGTAGGTGACCTGATCTTCCACAACCTGTGGCGGCTGTCCGGGATACGTTGCCTGTATGATGACCTGTGTGTCCGAGAGGTCCGGTATAGCATCGAGCTTTATCTGGGTGAGGCTCCACAAACCGATGAGAAGTACCGTCACCGTTACTATCAGGATGAGGAGGCGGTTGTCAATACACCACGTTATAAATCTCTGCATTGCGATACCTCTTTCAGTCTTATACGCTTAATGCTGATGACCGGTCATTTCTCCTTTTTCCAGCGCTTCCTTGAGTGAGGCCTCCGAATCCAGCAGGAATTGACCATTGGCGACCACCAGCTCGTTTTCCCGCAATCCCTTCGATATAACCGCCTTTCCTCCGGATCGGGTGAGAACCGTTACGGGGCGGATCTCGAAATCGCCCTCGCCCAGTGAAACAAAAACGTAATTCTTTTCTCCGGAGTATATTATCGCCAACTCCGGTATGGTGATGACCTTTTCCTTCAGGGATGATTGTACCGTGACCTCTATGTACATACCGGGCTTCAGCAACAGCCCCCGGTTTGATACAATAATGCGAACTTTCGCGTCACGGGTCTTCATATCGAAAAAGGGATAGATGAGATCGATTCTTCCCGAAAAGGTTTTGCCAGGATAGGCTGCCGATTCGATCTCTACCCGCTGCCCCTTTTTAATGAAGGGGAGATCCTTTTCGAAGATGTGTATAAAGACCCAGAGGGTGCTGAGATTGGCGATACGAAAGAGCTCCTGTCCCGGCTTAATGTATTCACCCTGGAGGACATTCTTTTTGACGATAATTCCGCTGATGGGAGAACGAAAATAGGTGAGACGCTCTGCCGAGCCGGCTTTTTCGAGTGCATTAATCTGTTCGGGTGGTACATCGAGGTAGAGGAGTTTCTTCTTTGATGCGATGAGGCTTGGATCCTTCCGCAGTTCGTCGGTGCTCTTGTTCTGTGAATGGTAGATGCTCTTGAGCGATTGGTACGTGGTGACGTACTCCTCCATCGCTGCGAATACCATCTGACTGTACACTCCCATGAGGCGATCACCCTTTCGAATCCGCTGGCCCTCTTTGGAGACATAGAGCTTTTCAATCCATCCATCGTACTTGGTATTGATAATGACGAGCCGGTTTGGGGCTTCATCGTAATCAACGTGACCGGCGTATGTGCTCTCTGCGGAAAAGTGTTCCTTCCTGGCGGGTACCGTGTATACGTTTGCATTTCGAAGGAGATTCTCGGCGATGGAGAAACGAAATTGTTTCTGCTCTTGATCTCTCTTTTCAGCTTTTCTGGTATCGTGCGAATCCTTCTCCTTCATCTCCTCGTGTTTCTGCTTTTGCTCACTTTCTTTCTTCTTTTCTTTGCTCGCAGGAACAAAGGTGAGCTTCATATTACAAATAGGACAGACTCCCGGTTCATGTTGTATCACCTGGGGGTGCATGGAGCAGGTGTAATAGCCTTCTTCTGGGGTAACCGTTCCTTCCTCGGTGCAGTGCAGCGAGATTACGAGTGCAAAAACGATGAGGACAGTAAGGATATGCCTTCTCCGCAGTTGGCGATTTAGCGTGTTATTTCTTCTCATCGGTGCGTTCTCCTTTTTTGTGAGTGATCCTCCCCGGATAATGATGCAGGAGGTAGTTCAGCCGGAGTGCACTTATCATCAGGTCACGATGCAGCCGGGCTTCGTCCATCGAAGCACCGAGGTATCGTCTATATGCGTCGAGAACATCGAGGAGATTCACGTTTCCCGCGGAGAGTGACGCAAGCTGACCCTTGTACGCTGCCAGGTAACCAGGGAGCACTTCATTCTGGAATTTGCTCAGCGCATCTTTCAGCTTGAGGTAGTTTCTCTTTTCACCGCTCCACCGGGTGGTGAGCTCGATCTGCACTTTCCTGAGCAGCTCTTTCAGTTCCCGCTCCTTATCAGCCGCGGCGTTGATTCTGTGTCTATCGGTGAGCGGATAGAAGAGGGGGAGGGGAGTGGATGCTTTAAAAGAAATGAAATCCTCACCATCATCACGCATGGGTATCTCTTCGCGAATGCGATATTCGAATCCGAGGGTTACGCCTGGAGAGAGTTTTGCTTTTTCGAGCTGATGAGTGGCTTTCTGGGCCTCGTAGAGTATTTTCATTTTCCGATAGTGGGGATGTTGCGTATAGTTGAAATCAGCGGGGGTATCCGGCACCTTCTGTTGCATCCATCCGTTCACCTCTTCAGCGGGAATATTCCATGCCAGGGTTTTGCCGCAGAGCTTATCCATTTCCGACTGGGCTCCCGCAATGGCTCCCTCAACCTCGATGATGGTCGTGCTGAGTGTGGCACGGTCAGCTCTCAGCTTGAGCAAGTGAGTGCTGCTCATTCTGTTGACCATAACCATCGATTCAGCAACCCGAAGAATGTCGTTCAGTGTTAATAGGTTTTTTTCCAGTATGATCTTTTTTCGCTGCAGGAAAAAGATATGATGGTAGGTTGACTGAACCTGAAGGGCAAGCATGTTCCTCGCGTCCTCAACTGACTCTTTCTCTGAAAGAAAGGCCTGATAGACTGCGCTCTTCCGGTAATGAGCCTCCCAGGGCGTGGCCAGATACTGTGCAATTCCGATACTGATGCCGGACATTGGATGTTTATCGAGAGCGGGCCACTGCGAGATGGGAACATTTGAATATGATGCGCTGAACAATGGATTTCTGCTGAAAAAGCTCTCCTTCAGATAGAACTCCCGTGCCGCATCCGAGCGGTGCATCTGAGATTTGAGGAGAGGGCTGTTCTTAAATGCTATTGCAAGGTAATAAGAAGCGTTTTCTGCATTGGCGGAGGCGGCTCCAAAAATAGTAAATAAAATAATAAATAAAATAATAATGAGAGATTTTCGCATATATCTTTTCATTATATACCCCGGCTCGTTGTTTATGGATATGCCCTCTCTCTTATAACCAGATTAAAAAAAGGGTTATTACTTACAACTATAGCACATATGACCGGGATATCAGTTTGACCGTACTGCAGTCAAAAGAAGATCAACGAGAGGTGCTACCTCATCATCCGTTTAATCGTTCCGATGAGCTCGTCGATTTCTTCAAGATTACCGCTGTTGATGCTTTCCATTATGCACGACTTGATGCGATTGTCGAGGAGCCGGGTGCTCACAGCCCTGAGGGCCGATTGCACCGCGATGATCTGATTGAGGATATCGTCGCAGGGGAGGTCACCCTGTATCATCCGCTGAATTCCCCTGATCTGCCCCTCGATTCGGGCAAGACGCTTGATGAGATCATCATTCAGCTTTTGATTACGATATTTCTCCTTTCTGGTTTCCGAGTGATCAATTTTCATCATTAGAGATGCCTCCTGTGCGGTATATCAGGTGTATGGACATATCTTTTTCAAAAAAAATATTGCCGATTGGGGAATACCGTGTTATACTAAATACAATACAGGGGTAGGGTATATAGTTCAAGAATAAAATTAACTGTTCATTGAATTTTTTAATAATAGATGCAAAAAGGAGGCATAAAATGAAGAGAACAATATATATTGCAGCAATTGCAGCGCTTCTGGCATTTCCCATATATGGCTATTCCTACAGTGGACATCACATGCAGGGGAAGCCCTATCACTACGATGTAAAGACGGTGGAAACGGTCAGTGGTGAGATTATCAAAGTTGAGCGGATGAATATGGGATGCTGTTCAATGCACGGAATTCACCTGACGATAAAGACTGAAAGTGGATCGATTGATGCTCATCTCGGTCCTGCGGCTTTCATCGAGAAGAAGATGACCCTCGCGAAGGGTGATACCGTTGAGATAGTCGGTTCTCGCATTACCTTTGGTGATAAGCCTGTTATTTTCGCGAAAACGGTGAAAAAGGGCTCATCTCTGTTGAACCTGCGATCGGATGACGGTACTCCGCTCTGGCGTGGGAGTTATCATCGGAATATGAAGTGAGTTCAAGCATTGGATCGTGAGAACGAAAAAAACTCGGCCCCGGAAACGGGGCTTTGTTGTTTATATGATGGCAGACTCCTGCCGGCTCGGGAGGGGAGTGGGAGAATGCACCGTGCCGGGAAGTTGCCTGGGGCAGGTATCATTTATCCTCACGCTGCTTTATCAGTGATGCCCGGGAAACGTGAATTCCGAAGTTTTCTCTGAGATGATCCAGTATCTTTTCGAGCTTCTCCCTTTTGGGTGACCGATCATGCTGAGACGCCGGCGAGAAGAGCTCGAGCTGTTCCTGATTCACTTCATTGCCGGTGAGATTGCTCATGCTTATGCCGATAAGACGGACCCGTTTTCCCTTTCGGTCGAATTTCCGGTAAAGCTCCCCTGCGGTATCTCTGAGGGTAAACATATCGTCAATTTCCCGGTGAAGGGTGTGCGAGCGGTTAAAGGTCACGAAACCTTCAAGCCGTATTTTCAGATTCACGGTCCGTCCTTTGAGCCGGTGATTCCTCATTCTCCGGGAGAGGCGATCGGCTATTGAAAGGAGTGTCGCGTACACCGTCTCATCGTCTGAAACATCCTCTTCAAAGGTTATCTCCTCACTCATCGATTTATAGCCCTCCTCAATTGCAACGGGCCTATCGTCAATGCCGTTGGCCAGGTGCCAGAGATGAGTTCCCCATTTCCCCATTATCCTTTCCATATCCTTGAGCGGGAAGGATGCAATATCGCCTATGGAGTGAAATCCCATTGATTCCAGAAGTGCAACGGTTTTCTCACCTGCTCCCCAGAGCTTATCGAGCGGAAGGTTTGACAGAAATTCGCGCTCCTTCCCCGGGGGGCAAATAGTCAACCCATCCGGTTTCTGGAGGTCCGAGGCTATTTTCGCAATGGACTTGTTTGAAGCGATTCCGACACTGGCAGTGAGGCCGGTTTCACGATGCATCTCATCCTTGATTATCATGCCAAGATCCCGCCGGGTTCCGAAGAGTGTTTCAGTGCCGGTACAGTCGAGGAATGCTTCGTCAATGCTGATCGGTTCGATCAGAGGCGAAAACCGCTTGAGGGTCTCCATAACGCTGTCGGATACTGCTGAATACCGGGAAGATCGAGGACGCAGGAAGATAGCATGGGGACAGTGTCGATAGGCTCTTGATATGGGCATTGCAGAGTGAATGCCGTATTGCCGTGCTTCATAGCTGGCAGTAGAAACAACACCGCGTCCTTTTCCCCCCTTTGGATCGGCGCCAACCACGACCGGCTTTCCTCGATAGGGTGCATTATCGAGCTGCTCGATCGATGCGAAAAAGGCATCCATATCGACATGAACGATGGTACGATATTTCTTATTCATGATTGATCTGTTGACAGAAGAACACTAAACTAAAGTATAGTATAATACCGTTCCTGTCAAGAATAATATACAGATGTGACACTCAAAAATATTTTCAATGTAATAATTCGCTGTCAGCAATGTGTGATTTGAGGTGGTTTACGGCAACCGCGAGCTTTTCTCGAGCAGTGAAGAGGTAAGCTGACCGTTCAATGAACACCCGGTCAAATTATTCTTGACGGCTTCCATTTCGCAGGGATTCATATTCGCTAATTTCGAATTTCAGATATTAAGAAAAGTCCTATTCTGAATAATCACACTGTTTCCAGCGAGAGCCCGGTACTGCTGAAAGTGCCCATATCATAATGAATCCGTTTCACTGATATCCTCTTTTCTGCAGAAATACGCTTTTTTCAGTGTGGATTGGCAGTCAGACAGATGAATATAATAAGGGGGAGCGTATTATGAAAGCAGGTAAACCATTTCTTCTCATATCGTGCATTCTCCTTATGTGTATTGAGAGCGCTGCGGTAAGCGGAGATGAGGTACAGCGTATCAGCTATACTCGGCTCAACGATTCTGTAAAAATTGTCGGATCGCTGGGAAGGTTTCTCGGTGAGATAATTACCGTTGAAGGGATTATCATTGACGGTTCGCGCCGGAGGATAAAGTCAGAGACGGGCAAAACACTGCTCAAGGTAATAACGGTCAACGGGAAGAAGCTCGGAGAACCGGTCATTATCCCCTTTAGCATATTTACGTGGACTGACGTGAAGATGCCGAAGGTGAATGATCCCTTTAAATTTATCGGGTATGAGAGCGGTGAAATGGCCGGCATTCCGCAGAAGGCATTTCAGTATATGCCGCAGGTCGCAACGACAGATTATCATTTTTTCGTTTACTTTCAGGTATGCGGCGAAGCGGACTGAATTCACCTTCTCACACAGGTTATATTCCGGAATTGAGCTTTCAGAACTGCTCGCAGAGGCGGGATTCAGCGAGGTTACCCTCTACGGTTCACTCGGCGGTATCCCCTATGATCACCGTGCTTTGCGACTGGTGGCGGTAGGGATAAAGTAATACTCCTTCATCAGCGCCAGATCCGCTGGCATCTCTGAAAACAGCTGATGAAGCTTGTAGTGCAGATAGCGAGCGATCGCTCCTTCCGTTTCCCTTTCATCATCAAAGCACGCCCACGGCATTGCCAGTGCTTGTCCCTGCACCGTCCTTCGCATATCTGCAACCGCTCATATCCTGATCGCCTCTGTGATTGAATGCTATCAACGGTAATAAGCGAGGCGGAGAAAAGTACTATCAAGATGATCAGTATCCGCTTGATGGTGGTACCTCCGGCTCATACCTGCTTTGCTTCTGAAAGAATACCGTAGCACCGAATACCTCTGCAACAAAAAATTGTCTTTCGGCACGGTATATCTCGAACCGTTGTCGCAAGCATTCACCTCCCGGAACAGTGTTCACCGGTTTATGGCGCTTTCAATGAGTGCGATAAATCTCCCTCACACTATTTGTTATAACCTATCACGAAAAAAGGGATGCACATTTTGCGCTCATGATGAATTTACAATTCTTCAATATAGGGGTATATTAGTACATGAGATACCCCTGCTTCCGGGGGATGGAGGTTTCGAGTTATGGAAGTATTTATTATTGAGGAGTGTTCAGCGGTGCGAGAGGAGATTTTTACAATCTTCTCAAGAATGAAGGGAGTGGATATTACCTTTTCCGGTTGCGAAAAGGATTTCACACCATATCTTCAGCGGTTAAAACCGGACATCGTTATTATGGGAGCGGATATCTGTGATTGTGATAGTATCGAAATACTCAGGCTCATTAAGGATGAATTCCCGGGAGTTGTGGTCATGGTGCTTTCTGATTTCCTATCTCCTGAGTATCGCACCCTCTGGACCGACTTCGGTGCGGATTATTTCTTTGATAAGCGTTGTGAGCTGGATGAGATGGCGGGAGCTGTCTTGCTGATGAAGTACAATGGTTCGATCAGTGAATCAGCGGAATGTCTTATCTGTTGAGAATGAGAGTTTTATCATTCCTGACGTTTTCCTGATGGTATTCACACTTTTGATGCATGTGATAAAACGGGTCGTGCGCTCCTCACAGAAATATGTTGAATGTCGATAATGTGCTTGTAAAAAATCCACCTGAAATCAAATATAGTATTTGATAATCTGTGATATCGGAACGTGAGCATGCTCCGCGATAGCTATAATAGAAAACTCGATTATCTCAGGGTCTCTGTAACCGATAAGTGCAATCTGAGATGTATCTATTGCATGCCCAGTGGGGTGGAGCAGTTTTCTCACGATGAGGTCCTCAGAAATGAGGAGTTTGTGCATTTTATCGGAATCTTCGTCGGACTGGGAATACGGAAGATCAGGTTTACCGGCGGTGAGCCTCTTGTGAGAAAGGGGCTAATCGATATCATTGCACAGACAAGAGAGCGCTATCCGGATATCGACCTCTGTTTAACCACCAACGGGGTTCTTCTCGATGAGGTGCTTGATGACTTGCACCGATTGAATATTCGTAAGCTGAATATAAGCCTCGATACTCTCTCACCGAAACGATATGCTGAAATAACCGGACGTCATTATCTTGACCGTGTTCTCTCGAATATAGAGCGAGCCTTGCAGTTCGATTTTTTTAATATCAAGATAAATGCCGTTCTCTTTCATGATACCCTTGATGAGCTCGATCAATTCTTCGAATACTTCAAGGAGAAGAAGGCCACCCTGCGCTTCATCGAAATGATGCCTTTCACTTCTGATAAACATATCGG
>Ga0180431_10000748_pt1 | contig 46167 bp, 26 predicted proteins | sample SS_ome_11_FD_132459 | JGI IMG/M metagenome (GOLD analysis project Ga0180431, IMG submission 132459) | Hypersaline lake sediment archaeal communities from the Salton Sea, California, USA - SS_1_MS_1 metaG | ecosystem: Environmental > Aquatic > Non-marine Saline and Alkaline > Hypersaline >... | reverse complement strand
GTCTGAGCCGAAGTGCCTCATCTCTGCCCCTTTCCATCAAGCATAGGGGCAGCGGAGCTGAGGAATTCGGCTAGCTGTAGAAAAAAGCCTTGAATATCAAGTTCTTGTAACGCTTGAGGTCGTGGTGATGATGATGAAGATGATGACCAAATTCACGGTCTAGCGCGGGGTTCACGGCCTATCCCAGGCGCTGCAAATAACTTAAGGAGGTCAACAGATGCTTCCAATGCAAACGACAGGCACGATCACGGCGACCCAGACCATCGATATCACAACCATCATGAACATGATGATCATGCTGATGATTGTGGTCATGATGATGAAGATGATGACCAAGGCCACCGAGGCCGTCTAGTCTGATCGCTCTGTGGTCACATCTACCAACTGACGAAAGGAGGGTATTCCATGAAACCGCAAGGAAAGCAGAGAGTGCAGGACAAGACCATGCGCGCACTCCAGTCCCTGGTTAACCTGACGCCGGATGTGGTCACCGGTGGGGTTCCGGTCAACCAGCTGGGCTTCCTGCCCATAGGCAACTACAAGGGCACCCCGGCGTTCTGGGATCTGGACAAGGCGGTCAACCAGCCGCTGGTGCACGCTGAGCAGCTCCACATCCTGGGGATCCTGGATGGCCGTGAGGAGGACTACGACCTGCAGACAATCACCATCCCCAACGGATCGGCGGTTGGAGCAGTGGTCACCGAGACGCTCACCGTGCCAGCGGGTGAGGTGTGGTTCGTCAATTTCGTGGGTCTGACAACCCCTGCTGATGCGGGCGGCCGGGCTAACATCAACTGGAGGTGCAGCCTGTGGACGGACAGGCTGGCCGGCAGCTCGGCGGGGCAGCTGTTCACACCGAACGGCTACGCGAATGCAGCCGGAGGAACCTGGTACGACGAGTTCCATGCCGGTGCGCCTTTTATCGGGCTCACCAACAAGAACTATCCGCTGAGGCTGCCCGCAGGGACGGTGATCACCTTCGTGGCCACCAACACGCTGGCTGCGGCAACCGGTGCGATGGCCTGCACCGGCGCCCTTTACGGCTGGATCGGCAAGGCGCTAGTCGCGTAGGCCGGGAAGGTCCTGTTACGATGCGATCCTATTGACCCCAGAGTCAATAGGCTTGCTGGATCGCCAGCATATCTGGAAGGCCAGCAATGGGGGAACTTAGAACAGGAGGGAAACCAAATGACCAGGCTAAACAGAGACTTTGTAAGCAGGCAGCAGATTAACGACATCGCCCTGCAGGTGATAGGTGACAAGCTGCCAGGCGGTGTGGAGCAGGGCATCGATGAGATCAGCGATGCCCAGAACTTCGCGATCGGCTCCCGGCGGGAGCTGTACCAGTGGGTGTTCAGGTACGCATATGCGGCGGGTGACCTGGCCGGTCTGGCCAGGTCGGTCATCAACTCCAACTATGCGCCCGGTGTGACGGGCCATGAAAACGAGGACGGCTTCGAGGGCAATCTGAATTCACAGGCAGCCGTCGGCGCTCCCTACGTCGACATCGCGGACACGGTGGCGAGGGTGGCCAACTGGTATCAGGGCGGCCACTTTATCGCATTCGGGGGCACGATCTTCCACCAGCACCACATCATCGCTTCCAGTGCTGGCAACGGGACGTACGTCAGGCTGTATCTCGACAGGCCGGTAGAGGTCGAGGCGATCACCACCGCGATGGGTGTGACCGCGTACCGGAGTCCATACAGCGCCGTCATGGCAGCCATGAGCACGCAGCAGGAGTTCGAGCCCTTCGTTGGCGTGAACTTCAAGCCGGTAACCACCGGCTACTATTTCTGGCTGTGCACGGCGGGCCCTGTGGGCATAACCGCCCACGGTGGCACCTGGCCGGGATCGGCGGCCCACCTGCGCGACGTGTTCTTCTGGATGGACGGAACCATCGACCCGGCGACGGTTGCTGATCCCAGCGGCGGCTACCAGAGGGCAGGGTATCTGCTGTCAGCGACCGGCGGCACCGGCGCTGACTACGGTGACCTGTGGATCATGCTGCAGCTGGACCGCTGAACCGGCAGGCTTGCTTAACGTGTAAGGGCCAGCTACGGAGTTCAGCGATGCGTGGATAGAGAGCTATTGGGGATAGCTCTAATGATAGGGCTTCAATGTTCGGGCCGGGCTGGCCATGAGCTGGCTCGGCCTGTTTGTTTAGCCGACTGGAATGGAGGCTGCAATCGGTGATTAGTATCCGGCTGGAACACCCTGTGGGCACGGAGATCCCGTCGAGGGAGCTGACGCCGGGGCAGGAGGTGCGCGTCACGGGTACGGTGTACGGCATGTTCGGGATACCTGAGCCCCTGCTGCCGGTCACCATGGACATTTACGACGGTTTCAGCGCCGTCCATTACTCCTCGACCACCAATCCTGTGGGCAACTACTGGTTCGATATAACCGTACCCGATGTCGTAACGGAGGCCACCATCAGGGTGTGCGCACTGGGCTGGTTCGGCACGGGGGAGTGCGCAGAGCTCGATATAGGAATAGGGACCCCGGCTCCGACACCTCCTCCGCCGGACGGCGGCACCAGTTGGATCGAGGCGATAGTAATGCTGGCGATGGTGATGGGAATGGGGATGATGATGAGCGGGCTCAGCGGCCTGTTCGGGGATGAGGACAAGACAACGGTTGTCATCCAGCAACCATATGAGAAGGGGTGAGGAGGCACACGATGGTGACAGTAACATATCCAGCGCCAGCCTATCAGGACCTGACGGGCTACCTTCCCCTGGTGAGCTATCTGAGCTGGGAACTGGGGCTGGAGACCTCGTACACAGCTGGTGAGGTGTTGCAGTGCACCCTCAGGATGGAGAATGCCCAAACGGAGGCCAGGTGGCTGTACGTCATCGGCGCCCTGCTCTATGCAGAGACCGGAGAGTTAGTAGAGGGGACTGGCTTGGGCGTCCTGTGGGATGACAGCCTCGGCTATGCATACAACAGCGCTGATTACCTGAGCGCCTTTGAGGTGGGTGCCGAGAGCTACATCACGGTGCCGTGCATGTTAACACTGCCGCAGAGCAACGCATACCTGTCACTGGTCATGTGCGAGATGCTGGGAGACGAGCCGGCGGCGGATGACACGATCCGCGGGGAGGTAACCACTCTGCTGGTGCAGCTTGCGCCTCTGGACCTGTCAGCGATCATGATGCCGCTGATAATGGTGATGATGATCGGGGCTATGATCCCCGTTATCTCGAAGCAAATGTGAGGAGGGCGGCATGCCTGATGGGAGTCGAGAATACGACATAGCGGCCATGTTCGCGTCGTCGAGGCCTCTGGTTATAGACGTCGGCGCGATAAATGCCGACGCACAGCAGGGCTCGAACATACTGAACTGCAGCGGGCGGAACTGGGGGGACGACTGCCTCGCCGGCAAGCTCATTGAGATTTACGAGGGCTCAGGGTCTCCGCAGATGCACGTGATAGAAGGGAACTCACGTTCCGGCGTGGTGATATCGGGAGGAGTGCAGCCGGCCGTAAAGTCGGGAGCCAGGTACAGGATTTACGGAGCAGGCCCAAAAGATACGGGCCTCATCAGCTACTCCGGGACGACGACTGCTGATGGGGCCGCTGATGGGTCAACGCTGGTTTGCTCCGGGCTGGTGGGTAGGCCCGACTTCGACGGCAACCTGGTAGTGGTGCAGTCCGGCGCATACAGGGGGCAGGCACGGGATATCAACGGCGTCACCACAGCGGGTACGGTCACGCCGCACCTGGCGTTCGGAGGGCAGATGCCTGCAGGGGCCAGGTTCACAATATACGCTCTGAGGCTGACGTCGGCGGAGGTAGCTGCGCTGGAAGCGCTGCTGGTGGCGCTTATGGCGGATGTGGGTGACGCCAGTACGAGTACGCTCGGGTCCTTGTTCGATATACTTGGCGATCCAGCAGTTTCTATATCTGACACGCTTGCGCTGATCATTGCATCACTCGCAATGACAAATGTCGACGACAACATAACAACCGACGGCACGGAGCAGGACATCTACCTGAACAACGCGCCTGGAGCCGTATTTTACCCCAGGAACATACAGCTCAACACGTCGAACATGGTGGGTGGAGACGTGGTAGTGGTCAGGGAATACTACAGGATAAGGCCTGCCGGGGGCATGGTTTTAAAGGACTCAGTAGCCATAGACAATAAGGGCAATCCCCTGAAGAACATCGAGCTGGAAGAAAACCGGTATGGCGTACAGGTCACGGTCGAGCGAACGGCCGGCGGTGACAGGTCGTATGACTACAGGCTGATATACGGCGGGGTGTGATGACCATGATTGCAGAGAAAGATGTGCTGCACAGGATAGAAGAAGGCAGCGCGGTCTACTACGACGCTGCGAATGGGGTGGCGGGGCAGACTTATCCCATCGGCACTGGACAGATGCCCGTAGATAACATTACTGACCTGCTAGCGATTCTCATCCAGCGCGGGCTGCACAAGGTTATACTGCTCAGCGATATAACCCTGACAGCAGGCATGCAGGGTTATAAGTTCATAGGCTTACGCAGAGTAACACAGCTAGTCAACCTTAATGGCCAGGAGGTTGGCGGAAGCTATTTCGAGAATCTCCGTATCACCGGTGCAGTAAACTGGGCGGACTCATACGGCCCTATCTTCAAAGAGTGCGACCTCGATTCCGTGACCGCATTTAGTGCTATGGCGTACCTATGCCGTGTACCGAATGGGGATACGCTGACCATAGGGGCAGGTCACTCTTCATACATCCATGACATGCACTTCGACGACGCGACCGTAAACGCTAACGGCTGCAACAGGCTCGATATATGGAATGGGCACGGCAAGATTGAGCTAGCTGGGGCCACCGGCGGAGCGATTAATATTCTCATGAATGGTGATTTGACTCTAGCCGCCTCCTGTACTGGCGGTACCATCAACCTCTATGGAGATTTTCACCTGACCAACAACTCCGCGGGCAGCACAGTCAATGATTACCGCAAGCTAAAAGAAACAGCACCGACGCAAGGCACGGCCACACAGAACTGGCAGGCTGCAGAGGCAGACATTGTTCAGGTTGGGGCCGACAATACCCTGAACGAGATAGGGGCAATCGAGGTCTCCATGCGTAACATGGCGGGCAATGTAATACTGAGAATGTATAAACAGATTAACGGGGTCGAGGACATGTGCCGTTACGGAGTATGGGCGGCAGGCAGCCCCGATGTGGGCGTAGTGCTGGTCAACTCTAATTGGAAGGTAAACGAGGTGGTGAGGGTGACAGCCGAGAGCGACAACGCGGCTGATAACGGGCAAGCGATTGACTACGAGTATATCATCACGCCGCTTTGATGTCAGAGGAGGACTGAAGTGAAGCAGCTAAAAAGTAAATGGACGGTAATCCCTGTCGCCTGCGTCCTAGTGTTGGCCGTGGTGGGGGCGCAGTGCGGAGCACTGGACCCTCGCGTTGACGAGCTTGAGACCCGCATAGAGGCGCTCGAAGACCAGGTTGGCAATCTAACCGAAGAGAAGGTGACGCAACTGGAGAGTGACGTAGGCAATCTCACGTCGGCGCTTGAAGAGAAACTGGACGTCTTAGATGAACTATCAGAGATCCTTGACCTTCTGATTGACCTGTGGGTATCAATGCCAGGGAATAGCACTGTGCCAGGCGGGTTCTGGCAGCCGCCCGCAGATGTGCCCAGCAGCACTGCATGGGTATTGTCTGACGACGTTCCCGCTCGCGTTGAGGCAGCGGCTCGCAATATGAAGCTAACTTATGGTGACCTGATACAGTTCTGTGATGGCACTACTGATAATACCGAGTTTAACACGGCCATAGATGTCCTCCCATCGGGTGGCGGGGATGTTCTTCTCGTGGGTAACACGTTTGACTTTAGTAGCGCAGTGTCGATGACAGATAATGTAGCGATTATCGGGAACTCTCGCGACGGCGTGGTTATTACATCATCTGCTGGCAAAGCCTTTGATGCTGAAGATGTTAGCGGTTGTCACTTCGAAGGATTCTCCTTAGCCGCTGCTGATAATGATCATTTTGGCATAGAACTGGATGGCACCGGCAATACCAGTATAGTCAATATCGGATTCACCGGGTTCAAGCGTGCAATATATGTCTGGAATGGCGCTACTGATACTCGCATCGAGTCATGCCTTTGCCATTCTGCTGAACAGTCATTCGTATACAACAAGTGGGGCACTGATGGTGTATATAACCTCGAAATTATCGGAAATACTGTCAGGAACACTAAGGGGATGGCGGTTTATGTAAACTATGGTGGGCACGATATAAGAATACAGAATAACACTTTTATCGACTGTAATTATGATACTCCAGCAGGTAATCCAGGAGTGATAACGGTTTATGCCAAGGATGGTGTTTGTGACCTTAACAACGTTATCACAACAGACAATACCATAAGGTGGACATCGGATCCTGTTACAAACATCCACGGAATTCTTGTTTCGTTAGAAGGCTGCTCCAGTGCAGTTGTTGAGAATATCGACGTATCGGATAACACCATCCTTACCGAGGCCACAGTTACTACCAATGTCGGTGTCGGGATTTACTTCCATAAAGGCACCACAAATTTCGTGAACGTGACAGTAACTGGCAATACAATAATCGGATTAGGGCACATCAATAGAGGTATAACGCTGTATGGTGCTGACTATTTCACGTGTTCAGCTAATACGATACGTTCCGTACAGAAGAATGGAATATATCTTTCCAGTTCTGATTACGGGACTGTCACTGGAAATACAATCTCCGATTATGATAAGGAAGTTGGTGGTAATGAGGCTATCGAAGAGGCAGGCACCTCTACGCACAACATTATCCGCAACAACACGGGCCAAGCGAGCCAGACCTTCGGCTTCCCGTTTATTGATGGCACAGCCTATGACGACCAAGGCTGGGATATAGACGCAGCCGACGAATATGCCACTGCATTCGCTCGAGTCCCCGAAGACGTGGTGGAAATCACCTGTATGAGGATATGGGCATACTCCGTGGTGACCGAAGCTGACGGTATGTGCCTTGAGATAAGCGTGAATGGGGCTGGCGATAATGAGGCATGGAATACTCATTCCTACGCAGGGACTGATGTGGGCAGCGTATCTACCAACTTTGCTGCTGGCGACATAATCTACTGGGAGGTCACCGAAGCTGCGTTGCTGGCTCTCGTCGGCGGCGACAGTGTGGTCGTTAAGGTTCTGCACGAAGCAGGTAGTGATGGCTACTGTGCTACGGATGCTAGGTTCAGGTGCGTGGAGTTTGAATATAAGTGAGGAGGAGAAATGTGTGATTTCTTCGACGCCGTAAAGTGCAGGGCCGAGCTGGCCTCGGCGAATAAGAAGCTCAAGCTGCTCACGGCTGATAACAATGCGTGCCAGGAGCAGGTCAAGATCATCGGCGACAACTATGCCAGCGCCCTGAAAAAGCTGGGGGAGGCCGAGGCGAAGATCGCTCTCCTCACCGACGGCCCGGAGCCGCCGCCAGCGGATCGACTGAGGGTAATAAACATCGCGTTGCTTCACCAGCTCTACCAGGAGGGCCTGGGGCAGCCCTACATAGATGCCTACAACAGGGGGGACGTGAACTGGAGCGATAGTCATTTCCTCGCCCCTCAGGAAGAGGACGTCAGCAGGTACTGCAGGTTCCTCAAGGAGTACTGGCTCCCCATCGTGAAGCCATACACGGTCGTTGAGTGGGAGACACTCAACGGCGACATCGTTGACATCGCCCAGTGCGACTGCGACGAGTTCAGCGACTGGTTCCAGGGGAAGAGCGCCGAGCACGGCCTCTGGGCAGCGATAGCATGGGGACTCATCTGGGCTCACGTGGTTGCGCCGCTGCTCAAGGGTAACCATGCCTTCAACAATGTTCCCACTTGGAAGGAGCCCTACGATGAGCAGCGCATCGTGGGACTAACGCTGTGGCACCTGGAACCGCAGGTACTGGGCACTTTCCCGGTGGATACTCCTAATGGGAGAGCGAGGATAGGACAGGTCGTCGATATAACACCGAAGCCGCTCAAGTCTGCTACCTGGACGGTGAGCGATATAGGACTAATGAAGACATAGAGGAGGTTATTCATGGACAAGTGGTTTTCCAGAAAGCTGCTGATGGCGCTGTTAGGGGTCATCTACACCATCGTGGAGATGCAGGGCGGTGAGATACCAATCGACCAGGTTGCTGCGGTGGACGGGTTCATAGCGGTGTACATATTCGTCCAGGGGATGATCGACTTCGTGAAAACCTGGCGGGGTGCTTGAGATGGACGGGGCCGCAGTAGCAGCAGCGGTTTCTGGCTTCTTTGTCGTTGCCGTCTCCATGGGGAGCTTTGCCTTCGTGATCCACCGCAACGGCGTGGAGAAGGCGAAGCTGTCGGGCAAATACGAGCAGAAGGTAATGGACCTGAGCAACAGCTTCGAAGAGTTCAAGAAGGAGGTCAAACAGGACCTGAGCGAGATACGCGAGGAAATCAGGTACTGCAGAAACGCAATAGACGGCGGGAGGTGATCAGATGTCTTACCAGTTGGTGGATTCGGTTTCCATGACAGTGGCCACAGCAGTGGCCGAGACAGGGCCGGCGGAGGGCAGAATATGGGCGGTCTTCCCCTGGGACCCGGCACAGGGCGCCTATATAGGCAACCTGCCGACGATAGTGCAGGGGAATAAAGGCGGCGCCAGGGTATATGCGGAGAACCCGTCGCTGTTGGTATCGGCCCGGTACTACACAAAGGCGGTGGTGCTGGGGCCCAGCGGTATGCCCGTGGCCCTCAGTTTCCCTGCGGGCTCCGACGCTATCAGCGGCAGCTATAACTCATCGCAGCAGGCCTGGATAGGTAACGCGTCAGAGGTGATGGCGCCGGAATCACGCATAATGCCCTCCGGGGAATACTGCGCGTGGGCCTTCGAGTTCACGGCATCGGAGATCGGCAACTACACGCTCAGCGTGGAGCTCTACGCAGAGGCAGCAAGCAGTTGAAGGAGGTGGCTTATGCCCGCAGGTGAAATTTGGGATATACAGTACTGGCATGGAGGCCTGGCAGGCTGGACACCCCTGGGGGACACTCCTCCACAGGTGCCGCTGAGCACTGAGCTGTACCTGGCCCCCTGGTGGCGCAACACAGGGACGACAGGTGCCAGAGGCCGCGTCACCGGAGTGATCACCAGGCCCGACGGTTCCCAGGTCACGCTGGAGGGAACAGTTAATCAGGACAGCCTTGCTGAACCCGGCGATGGTTATGGGGTGCGGCTCTCCAGCATCGTGCTGGACCAGCTCGGCAACTACGCAGGTTTGTTCAAACTGGAGATGGAGGAAGTGGCAGCCGGCCTGGTCTCCATCTCGCTCCGGGCCTACAACGCTCCATCTAATGTGGCGTTCTGGGGAGCTATCTGTGCCTCGTATCCCACCTGCCCCGTTACTGGTATAGATAGCCCCATAGTATGGCAGAACATACCTCCCAGCACGTCGCAGGATTACATCCTGGTTGTCGGTTTCGATTCCGACTACCGCCCGTTGTCGGACTTACCAAACACAAACATCGCGGTGGGGTTCAGCAGACCATTCGAGGACGACAAGATATACTGGTGGGATTTCGAAAGGGGACTGCTGCTGGATGAATTCCATCAGCCCATGTAGGGCGATCGGAGGAGATTATGGCATTCACACTAGTAGATGAGGCGACAATGACGGTGGCCCAGGTGGTGGAGGAAGCTCCTTCACCACCCACAACGCCCGGCTTGGAGGAGATGATAAGCATGCTGATGATGGTGCTGATGATGGGAGTGGTGATGGGCCAGGCGGAAGAAGTATAGCAATTCAGGAGGAGCTATGAGGTATACAGTAATACCGACCGAATTGTCCCTAAGCGAGGTCGAGGCTGAGTGCAGGAGGCTTGAGGGGAAAAACATCAAAGTGGCCTACCGCTCGGAGCAGGTGTTCGTCGAGCTCGAGGACGCCGCTGTGGAGAGGCTTAAGGAGATCCCCGGCCTGATGGTCAAAACCATATCCAAATTCCAGGCCGACCAGCTGTTTAGAGTCGGGCCGCCTGCAGCAGAGGGAGGATACACCACTTGCCAGCCCGTCTACGCCTCCTCACTGGCATCCTACTGGTCCCTGTTCTATGACTTCCGCGAGCTTTTCTCACCTCCGCTTACCGGAGAGGGTTTGGTATGCGCCATCTTGGACACAGGCATAAGGAAGACGCACCGGACACTGGCGGGCAAGGTAACCTATGAGGCCAACTTCTCCGACTCCCCCGATTGTGACGATCATTTCGACCACGGCACCTCTGTGGCCTACCTGGTCGCCGGTGGCAGGCATGCGCCCGGTGAGGAGTCGGGTATGGCCCCAGGCGCCAGGGTTATGAACATCAAGGTGCTTGACGACGACGGCGAGGGGACCACTGAGAGCGTCATCATGGGTATAAACGAGGTTCACGACTTGTTCTGCGAGGCTGTCTATGGTGGTCTCGATCTCGGTGACCCCATGTACCCCAACGCCGTGAACATGTCGTTTGGAGAGGAGGACGACGGTGATCCCGACAACCCGGTGAGGCTGGCCATCGAAAAGCTTTACCAGGCGAGCCCAGGCAAGTTCCCCATATTCTGCGCTGCCGGCAATACGGGAGGGCCCGTACTGCTCCCAGCTGCAGCCGAGCATGCCTGGGCCGTGGGAGCGACAACCTTCGTCCCCTTCGAGCTCTGGGAGCTCTCTGCCAGGGGATCAAATGTAGGCCTGGTCAAGCCCGAGATGGTCTTTTTCGGGGTTGACATCCTGTGTGCCTCCGCAAAGAGCGATGACGCCTTCGTTACCAAGAGTGGGACGTCATTCTCTTCGCCGCTGGCACTGGGCCAGCTCTGCCTCACCAGGGAAGCGGCTGGCAGGTACGGCTTCCTCGAGGAGCTGATCGCACTGTCGTACGAAGAGCTTGAGCCTATAGTGGCTGCCATCTCCTACAAGCCCGAGGGTGTCGCCATGGGGAAGACGAGCGACTGGGGCTACGGCATGCCTATGGGGCACCTGCTCGCACAGCGGCTCGGAACTGGTGGTGGGGGAGTGGACGTATCCCAGGCCGTGACCGCTATGGCCGGTGTGGCCATGGTGGGCATGATGATGGGCAGCCTGGCCAGGGTAGGGTAATATGCCTGGTTCAGCAACGGTAACCATTGATACCACCAGTTGGTGTGTGAGCATAGCCTCCACGCCTGCAGAATGGGCTCAGGGACTTGGAGGCCTTGCTTCTCTGCCTGCGGGATGGGGGATGCTGTTCGACCTGGGATACTCACGGCAGGTTACCGTTACCACCCGGCCTATGCTGTTCGACCTGGATATCCTCTTCCTGGATGAGCAGTGTTTGGTGACCGATGTCCGGAGAAATGCAACTCTAGGCCAGGAGATTACCAGGACCTGCAGGTACTTCCTGGAAGTGAATGCGGGAGAGGCTGTAAATATACAGGCAGGTGATGCGGCACAGGTCGCCCCGCCGCAAATTGACGATCAGGTTCCCATAACTGAGACATTGCTCGCAATGCTGATGGTTTTCGCCATCATTACCACGGGATTATCTACGATTTTGAAATACCAGCCGGGGTTTGGTCAATGAACAAGGCATATCTCGATCCTCATGAAGTTGACGAACTGGAACAGCAGGCAACCTGTCTCAGGGACCAGCTGCTCATCAGGATGCTTTTCCGTTTGGCCTGCCGTATCTCCGAGGTGCTGGCCGTCGGTGTGAATGACATCGACTTCGACCAGGGCATGGTGAGGATCCTGCACCTCAAGAGCCGTGTCAGGCTCTACTGCCCATCGTGTGGCGGCAGGATTTCCCGGAGTTCCATCTTCTGCTCCCGGTGCGGGATCAGGGTTGAGGAGGCGGTCGCTGACCAGACCGAGAGCCGCAGGATGCGCAACGTGCCCCTAGACAGGAAGACGCTGGAGATGATCAGGTTCTACATTGAGCACAACGGCCCGGTGTCACGGAACGGCAAGCAGCTGCTGTTCGGCATCAACCGCCATCATGCCTGGGAGATAGTGAGCAGGTGCGCTGAAAAGGCCGGCCTGGGGACTCTCGTCAATCCCGAAACCGGCAAGACGCGGGGGATATCCCCGCACAGGCTCAGGGACTCCTTCGCCGTCATGGCTGTGCGCAGGGACGGGTCTACAGACGGCGTCAGGATGCTCCAGGAGCAGCTCGGTCATGCCAGTATCGGCACTACCATGAGGTACAGGAAGGTCGCAGGCCAGGAGCTGGGGGAGTGGTATCAGAAACTCTGGGATGACGGGTGATGGTGATAGGGCTGATTCCACCGGCGCTGGAGATGATGGAGGGTGGTGTCACGCTCAGCGAGATACCACCCTATATCGAGGAGTGCATTCTCATCATTATGACGGCGGTGATGGTGGCCGCTGCGGTAAAAATAACAGAGAGGGCGATTGAATGGTAACAGCGATCAGGCCGGAGCGTGGGGGCTTTCTGCGGCCATTCGGCTGCGGCTGGTTCATCCGGGAGTATCTGCTGGGCAACGGGCCGTTGGGCAGCCCGAGGATAGACCCCGACGTTGGCGCCCCATGGTCGATATCCACGACTCTTATAAGACGGCGCTGCATGTTGCCTTCGCCAATGACGCGGCGGCCAGGGACCAGGATCTCAGGGTAAAGAGAGGAGAGCCGCTCTATACTGAAGAGGAGTACAGGAATAGGGTCGAGTTCTACCTCAGCCGGATACCGTACAGGTTGCTTAAGATGAGGTACTCCAGCTTCACCCGGTACTTCGGGCACCTCAAGCGCCTAGCCTGGGTGGAGGAGACGGGTGAGACGGAGCCGTCAGAATTACAGGAGTATTACCCTCCTGCTCCTCCAAGGGTCTACTACAGGCTCACACCTGCCGGCAGGGAGGCATCCGAGGTGGACTGGTCTGATCCTCTGATAGCCCTCTACAACTACAGCAGGGTGCAGAGGAGCGCCAAGAGACGGATATACCTCACCCGACGCTGAGAACGACTAGTTGGCAATGACGTGAGGGCAAAATGAAGTGCTGTATATACTGTAGGGTATCAACATCCGAACAGGAACTCGAGAACCAGTTCCTGGTATTAACTGAGTGGGCAGAACAGCGCGGCTTCCATGTTGTGAAAGTCTATCAGGAGGAGGAATCGGCCTGGAGGACCGGACACCAGCGAGAGCTGGCCCAGCTGGTTACCGATGCCAGGAGGCGCAGGTTCCGCTTTGTCCTCGTCTGGGCACTTGACCGCCTTAGCCGGGAAGGATCGGCCGCTATCCTGGGAATCGTGAGCAAGCTCAGCCGCTATGGCGTGAAGGTGCTCTCATATCAGGAGTCGTGGGCCGAGGCCCCTGGCGAATTGGGAGAACTACTTTTCGCGATAGCGGGCTGGGTCGCCAGGATGGAGAGCCAGCGCCGGAGCGAGCGGACAAAGGCTGGGCTTGCTCGGGCGAGGGCGCATGGCAAGATACTGGGCCGACCACCGGGCAGCAAGGACAGTAGAAAACGCCGCAAGCAGCCTGCACCACGATATCCTATATGGTGGAACTAAAGGCAACGACTACAAGGGCAAGATGGAAGAAAATAGAGCGATTAGCACCAACAAAACAACCATAGTCTGAAGCTAAGGGCCACTCGTGAAAATGAGCGGCCTTTTTTCATCTGCAAGTTAGAGGATAAAATCAATCAGGATTAGAAAAACGAAACAATTGACTAACCCACCTAAACACGTAGCTGGTTATGGCAGAAGATGTCTATTCATCAACCTTACGGCATGGTCAATGTACAATCCTGTACCGATGCCACCCAGTATCCTTTGCTAGGATCGATATCAGTTGTAAGTATGTATGTCATGCTAACCGGGTCCCACCAGTATGCGAAGGGTTGGACACTGCTGTCGGGATCGTCATTGGGATCGTCGATGCTGGCACTGGTGATCACGGAGCCTGTCATATTCCAGCCTGCAGCGATATCAGTTGTCCAGGTTTCTAAAGGCACCCCGCTTACCGTGATGTTTCCATCCTCGATTACCGCAACCCAGTAGCCGGTATCAGGCTCAATGGTACTGGGCACGATGTAGCTCTTGCTCGCAGTGTTCCACGTGAATACAGCGGCGACGCTTGGGAACACTGTACTTACTGAATTGTCTATAGTGACGACTGGTACTGAGACCATGTTCCAGCCTGCTTCCAACAATATTTCTATTCGTAATCCGATTACTTCTACCATGCTTTCTCCCCATGTGGCTGAGATTTCTTGGGCGCTTGCATTGCTCAGAACGCCATTGAAAAGTTCTATGGGGCTATTAGTATTGTACTGGCCAATCACATCGAAATGTATTTCAGCGAGGTATCCCGATCCACTCACTCCTGACGTTTCTGGGACATTCTGAATCACTCTCACTGTCCCAAGTGAAATTTCACTCCATAAGTCGACGGGTATCGTTGTTCCACTTACGTTACCTGCTGTTACATCTTTTACCCACAGCACTGAATTATCGAATGTAATATCGAAACTGCAGGCATCGAAATCAGTAATATTACCAATAGTCACTTGTGCAATGAAGTTCTCGCCTTCATATACTTCAGATGGTGCACTAATCATTACGTAGGGTCCGTCGCCATTACTGTCCGATCCTGTGAGCTTTACTATATTACTTGAAGAGGTAGCCAAAGGTGAAACAAGGTGCTCTATAGCAGTTATATCAGTTGGAGTAATATTTCCATCGCTATTCGCATCGGCTCCAGCTGTGGGGTGGTCGAGACCAAAGAGTATGCGTTCCTCGTCTATAATGTCTGAAGAATCTACGATTCCATCAGCATTGGCATCTCCAACTTCCATAATCGTCAGGTTTCCATTTGAGATATCTGTTAAGCCGTTATTGTCGGTTACAGTCAAATTCACTGTATAATTACCAGCAGTTGTATATATGTGCTCAACTAATTCCCCAGTATCGCTATTCAGATCGCCAAAGTCCCAATCCCATGAGACGATCACTCCATCTGGATCGAATGAAGACGAAGCATTAAATGTAATCTCGTGGTCAACCTGCCCTATGAGGAACTCTTCCGAATAAGTTGTGAATGATGAAACAGGCTTCATCCATGTAGTGGCTTGAGCTTCGTCCGTGAACGTGGAGTTACCTGAGGTTCCATAAGCGAAAACCCTGTAATGATAATCGATACCTTCTACAAGTCCTGTGTCGCTAAATGAGGTTACGTTGGCTCCGGTGGTACAGAGCTGCCCGTAGGTATCGTTTGCTCCTACACGCCGTTCTAGTTTGAACCCGAGTTCGTTATCAGAGTTATCATTCCACTGCAGGTCGATTTGAGTATCTGAAATCACGTTTGCTATCAGATCGCTAGGGCTAGCAGGTACAGGCTCCTGTTCAGTCCAAAAGCTCCATACTGGGCTTGTGACAAATGACCCATTGCTATCATTAGCAACCACATTCCATAAGTAGAGAGTATGATAGTCGAGGATTCCGGGATCGAATGCAATTTCTGTTTGATTCGCGGAGATTAACAGCAGGTCCGTGGTGTTACCAAAATATACATCGTAGGTGACAATATCGCCCGAATCCGGATCCCCCCCGCTCCAGGACAGTACTGTATTTATTGAAATATCTGTCGCCTGATCATCAGGTATAGGATTATTGGGTACATTTGGAGAGTTGTTATCGGAGATGACCACAAATGAAGCGTCACTGGTATCGTTCCCTTGATTATTATCTGCATCAATGGCTACTACTTCCACCTTATAGGTGGATGCCAGCATGTCAGGGATGGTCCATGTATATGAACCAGTATTTGACAGATTGCCGGCTATCATTGACCAGCTTGAACCATCATCAATCGAGTATGAAATATCTACAGACGAAACCTGTTCATTATCCGTTGCTTCCCATTCGATATCGTGTTGGCTCCCTGCCATCCAAACCTCGCCGCCATTCGGGGAGATAAGGTTCACTGCCGGTACTGTTCCATCGGCAATGCTGAAATACTCGGAAGTAGCGTTCCCTGTATTCCCGCTGGTATCAGAAACGCTTATACAGAGCTGCACCTGATCTGAAATGACATCAGGAACAATCCACTCAAAGGATCCACCATCAATAATATCAGTGGCTATTTCATTGTGACTGGAACCATTGTCTATAGTGTATTTCAATGATGCTGTGTTAGTTGCGAAGTCATCAAGGCTATTCCAACAAACATTGTAAGATGACCCAGTTAATAGAACCTCTCCTCCGATAGGTGTAATTAAGGTGACCTTGGGAGGTGTAATATCCTGGGAAATATCCGCGTGATTATGGAAGACCTCAGAGTGGCCATTATACTGATTCGTCCAAACGACGTGGAGTTGATCATCGCTGGACATTGCTATGCTGCTGCTCGCGTCGCGAGCGTATTGGCTATCAAGGTTGAGCTTAATACCGTCGGACCACCCAAGCGGACTTCTTCGTTTATAATTCACCGAGCCGTCTGTACTATCTTCCCAGATAATATGTGGTCGACCAAGCGAATCAGTTGTGATTGATGGGTAATTATGATAGTGGTCAGGTATCCTATCGGAAACCTCTTCTGGATTCGTCCAGATACTTCCATCGAAATAACTATACAGAATCCTTTGCCAGAAGTTGCTGCTCTCATCAGTGAACGTGTTATACCATGTGAGATGTAGCGTATTACTAGTATCGCTAACAATGTCCAACAGGTAGTGCCCGGTACTGGCAACGATTTCTTGAGCAATCGACCAGTCTACGCCATTCCATGCCATGTAATAAATCTCCCCGCCGCCAGACGTGAATACGAGATGCAGATTGCCCATGCTATCAGCGGCGATATCAGGCCAGCCAGCCCAATCCTCTGTTAAGTTCGAAGTAGGTAACCAATCACCTGTTGAGTCTTCCTTCTTTGCACAATAGATAGTAGCAAATCCATTCGTACTCCAGTCACAGTTAAACGAATATCCATCTCGCCACACTATATGAACATTGTTCGAGGCGTCTATAGCGATACTTGGCTGTATCGAGATAGTCGGGTCTTCATCGGTTACACCCTGTAGAGTACCCTCCTCGACCATATCAAGAGATACCATTTCGGCCGCTCCACCGATTACGTATAATTTGTTATCTACGACGGCACCGACAGCTCCACTCCGCGCTGTAGATACTGGATTCAAGCATGCCCAGATGTCTCTAGATGGGTAATAAACTTGCACTACGTTAAGGTATGAGTGACCATTGAAACCACCAATAACATATATTCGATTATTCACCACTCCAACTGCTGCTCCGCTACGTCTAGTTGGCATGGAACATCTTGTGGACCAGGAGTTAGATACTGGGTCATAGACTTCAACCACATTAGTTCTGCTGCCACCTGAAGAAGTGATTCCACCAATTACATATATAAGGTTATCTACAACTGCCACAGATGCGAATCCCCTACCTGTTGGCATATCAGCCATGGTTGACCAGGTATCGGTTGCAGGATCATACATTTCGTTTTTAGTATCGCCAGACTCCCAACCTCCAATGGCGTATATCTTGCCATCAACAGCTGCAACGCCCATCCCTCGTCTAGCCGTAGGCATTGTAGCGCCTGTTGACCAAGTGTCACTCGATGGATCATAGATCATTACCTCATAATCGATAAATCCACTAACAACGTAGATCTTTCCGTCAACGACTGCTGCGCCCCCTTCATCAACGCCATTATTTGGTAGGTCTGCCATTCTTGTCCACACGTTCGTTGAAGGATTATACTGATAGTTGCTCAAGTGATAATTTCCACCCATAACATAGATATTGCCTGATACCACGGCACATGCTGCGTATCGCTTTACCTCGGGTAAACTGGACTTAGTTGTCCACGCAAAGTCAGCGACCCTGGAGTTGTTGGAGATATTTAGAGGCGCTTGCCAAGATGAACCGGTGCGACAGGAGTAGTAAATCTCGTTGAAGTTACTGTAGATGCCTCCAGTGCCAACGCTTTCTTCCCATACAACATGTGGATTTCCCAAGCCGTCTAAAGCCATTCTCAAGTCCCGAATGCTCATATAGCCAGTTAAGTTTGAATCGGTTTCCTGAGAAAGGCTGTATACTGTTTCAGGACTTGACCAGCTTGATCCGTTAAATACCCTGTATAGTATCTCCTGAGTTATAACGCGGGGATATGTAGCACCTCCAGAATCCTGCTCGTATTTATAGACCATATGGACGGTACCATCCCCATAAACTGCGATACTGGGATTTAAATGATTCTTTAGTGTTGGGTCTCCGGATGGCACAGTGGTGATACGCTCAGGCGTTGTCCATGGCGCTGGAGGTGGCAAAGAGGGATCACTGATGCTGAAATAACCTTCACTAAAGCCCTCAGCTTGATTGTAGTTCCCATCAACAACCCTGATTTTTATCTTGCCAGTTTCAGTGACAAAATTACTCGAAGTGGGTAAAGTCCAGCTGTAGCTCCCATCATTTACTGTTTCCTCTGTTATGAATTCAACTCTGTCGGAGTAATGGAGATATATATCTAACGTCTGTATACCACTTGATGACGAGGCGTTCCATTTGATCTCATGCTCAGAACCCAGGTTCCAAACCTCACCACCTTTGGGAGACAAGACAGTTATCTCAGGAGGAGTGCCCTCAATGATGTTGAAGGCAGCACTAGTAAGAGAAGCTTCGTTGTATGAAGTATCTCGAGCTGTCATTCTGATTTTACCTTCGGTGGTCAGGGGAGTATCTGCTGGGATTGTCCAGCGGTAGCCTCCGCTCATGCCATTTGAACCGGGAACAAAGTTGGTAATGATTGGAAGCCAGTCGATCCCATTATTAATAGAATAGTAAAAATCCAGGGTATCGACCTGTACATTATCAGTAACTGAAAACACGATAGTATACTCGTGTCCCGTTTTGAAATCGTTGTTGCCCGGACCTTGACCCCACTGGAGCCTTAAATAGCTGATTAAGGGATCCTCGATATCAAGTTCTCGAACTGTAATAGCAGCGTTCCTGGTATTATTATTAACATTCTCTTCGGGGATCGAGTTAGTTGGATTAACCACCGCGATAATGTAGGCCTGATCACTAGCAATGTCCGGGATAGTAATAGACCTAGATACCATTGTTAAAGAGCCAGCACCTAAGGACCCAACGGTGTTCTGGCCAAGATAGATCTCTCGAGTAACACCATTGGTGGAATAGTAGTAATTCAAATTGGTAGTGCTAGAACTGGCACTGCCCTGGTTCGAAACCGTAGCCGTTACGTTGATTTGTTCACCTGTATAAGGAGAGACATCATCTACAGTTAGATTTGATATAAATAAGTCTGGATATGAGGGTGGATTAATAGTCAAGGTTACTGGCACAGTTTGTGAGACAGCATCAGTTGCGGAGATTGTAATGGTAGCAGTGTAGCTTCCAACGCTCATTCCAGAGATGTCCGCTGAAACAGCTACACTGTTTATTGATCCGGTATAAACACCACTCGTTGGCACTAAATTGAGCCAAGCTGCATCGTCACTGACGGACCATTCCAGATCGCCATCCTCGGAATTCCATATAATGAGAAACTTGCTAGGTGGATTATATCCACCTTCGACAGCAGGTTGGAAGGCAACATTCGAAGGGCTGTAAGCGATGACGGGTGAAGGGTGTTCTTGGATAGCAAGCCTTTTGGGATACGTGCTGGCTATGTTGTTGTTCTCATCCGTTTCGCCAATTAAGTAGAGTCCGTCAGCAAAGACGTTCACGTAGTACTGATTTGAAGGCAGGACTGGCGGGATAGCCACATTGACTATTGTCGTTCCAGACGCGCCGCCGTCCAGGGTGTCCATGTCGAACTCACCGAGCGCGATTTCGGTGCCCGTCGCGCTTGTTGACAGGAATACCCTATTTTCGAAGGGGCCCGAAGATGTCACGCCGAGGTTCGTCGCGGTGAAGCTCACGGGTATCACGTCTTCCAGTTTGGCCGATGGGGGGGCACTAACTGATTCAATAGTGAGGTCGATCTGTGGTGGGACGGTTACCGACAGCATTTGAGGGCAGGTGCTTCCGATGTTGTTCGGATAAATCAGCCCTAGGTTCTCTTCTTCCTCGACTGTCCTAAAAGCATCGCTGTATACGGTGACATAGTAGTCGTCAGAGGGCACATCCGGCATGATGGGAACTTCCACGGTACATGGCTGCGAGGCGCCAGGCGCGAGAGAGTCCATGTAAAAGGTGCCAAGCGCGATGTCAGTATGCCACGGGTAAGGCGGTACTGACAGAAACACGCGGTTTGCGAAGGGCCCCGATGGCGTGTTACCTCTGTTCTTCACCGTGTAGAACACTGTGATGCTATTCCCAGTCTCGACTACCGTGGGCGTATGCTGCACCGATGTGACGGTCAGATCCGGAACCAGAGTTGGGCTGGCCGCACGTGCGGCGAGGTCTAGGGTGTATTCACCATGTGTTCCTAGCGTGCATTGTAGCTGACTGTCTACTCTAGATAGAGATTCCTCGCGTTCAAGCAAGTATACAAGAAGTATTGGGGAGCCCCTCACGTAGTCGATGACGTATTGCAGATCCTCTTCCAGGGCACCGATCTTAACAGCATCAAGGATACCAGCGAAGTTCCAGAGCGTTGACCATAATATGTCCACACCCCATTCGGCCAATCCTTCCCAGAAAGTCTCGTCAACCTCGTCAAGCTCGTTCAGGGCATCCATAGCTGGATTCATTAACGCCCATCCAGTGAAGAGATGTTTGAGGTATTCGCAGGCGACATCGAAATCTGTGATTGGCACATCTCTGTCCATTCTCAGGAATTCATTGAACTCCTCCTTAGTAGTTTTGAAATCCGAGCATATTAAAAAATAAGGCACGTTCGCGGGATCGCTGACAAGCGTAAGTATGACATCCTGCGCCAGCATTACACCCGGTTTCGTCAGGGCGAGAGGAGTGTTGTAGGCTATCGCGCCCACGATCATAATGCCAACTGTCTCACTTAGGACATCCAAGACCATATTGTGTAGTCTGATCTTGTGATGTAGTGCCAGCCTCTCATCGATAAGCGCTGGCATGTCTTCGACTGTGTATGCGATCTTCACTTCTTGCATATGCCTAGCTCTTTCGATGGTCCTGATTTTGAATATGGTATCCTGATTGGGCACTGGATAACCTTCGGCATCCACGTATACCTTGTAGATGCTGAGCGGCTCCGATGGCTCTGAACGCTCAAGTGTTTCCGGATTGATGTAGCAATCTAGTGTAACGATTGCATAATGTTCGCCATCGACAGTGACATCCACTTTATCCACAGTATGCGATGCAATGACTTCAGCTACGGACATTGGATCTGCGTGGACTGTCGGTATACGCTGTGGTAGAAGTGGGTTAACAAATCCTGCAAGGATTGCAGCGATTATCGATATGGATATGAGTGTTCTTTTCATTAGATGCCTTACTATGTTAGCTCGTTTATATATTGAAACTTATTCCTTTTCCTCGTATCTTCTGTCTAGCTAAGAAAACCGTGGTCGGCAAAACTGTCGCTGCAGCAATCAATCCGCCTACAAGGCTCCAGTTAGTACCGCTTTGGTACAGTGGTAGAACTTCAATTACCTCACTCAGCCCCTCAATCCCCACGCGATGACTCCCCGGTGTGTTAAAAGTCACTTTGAAGGTAACCGTGGTGCTTGATCCTGCGGATATAGCTATTTCCTTATCTTCGTGCACTTCGCCATCTACCTTAAGCGTTGCAACATAGGAATCCTCTACCCCACCGGTGTTCATCACCCCCACCGAAATAGTAGCTGTTTCACCGACTGTAACCTCAGATGGCCTCACAGTGAAATTATTGACAGTAAAGGACACCGAAGTCGGTGTCTTCGAGGGTGTCGACTTTGGCGTCAAAGTCGGAATTGGAACAGGTGTTGGGATTTCTGTTGGCGTTAGCGTAGGCGTAGGTGTAAGCACTGCAGTAGGTGTGGGAGTTGAAGTCAGTGGTAGTGTCCCTCCGCCGGGAGCTGGCGGCTCTGGTATCGGGGTAGGTATTGGTGTAGGTGTAACTGTAGCTGCAGATGTAAGTGTAGTTGTAGGTGTAGGTGTAGGTGTCGGCGTCGGTGTAGTTGTAGGTGTGGTTGTTGGTGTAGGTGTAGGTGTAGGTGTCTCTGTGGGCGGAAATGTTGGACCTGGCGTGGGGTTTTCTGTAGCTGTTATTATTATGGAGTGAGCTCCAGGAGAGATAACTGTACTATTTACGGTCTTCATATCTATTTCCATGCCACCCTCGGTCATCTGAAGTGAGACATTTGCTGGAACAGCGATAATGTCCCAGCTTACTGCAATCTCCTCCACCTCTGACTCTACATTCAGTGTCCATTGGATAGTATCTGCAGGAGCCCGATAGTCCCGGAAGAGCTCTGGGAAGAGTGGATCAGATATCAGGAAGTAGGCGCTGAATGTGGCACCGGGACCTGCTGGTGGGCGTGGTAGGTCCAGGCCTGTATCGTAACCATCGGTGGCAAGGGTGCTTGCCCCGAATTCCAGTAGTTGAGTACCTCCTTCAGGGATTATAGCAACGGAAATCGAAGCTGCCCAGTCCGATGAAGCCCTTGCTGTCGCCGAGGATATACCTAGTAGCGAGAATAACACTAATATGAAAACAATACCGACTGTCTGTGCCAATTTACACATGTGTGCGCTCCATCGATCTATCTAGCGTCCTCGACGCAGAGCGTGATTGTTACTGGCTATTATGGCTGACTGTATTGTTGCGATGTGCGTTTTCATTGAGAAGCGACTTTCTTTGCTAGTCTCCCCTTGATCTTTTCATACTGACAGTAATGCCGCAGAATTCATCGTTACTATCTCACATAGTATTGAAGCTTGCCTGCATGTGAGTTAAAATCTTGTTCCTAGAAATGTTAGGGCACCGTCAGTGTGCAATCCTGTACAGACGCAACCCAGTATCCTTTGGTGGGCTCGATGATTGTAGTAAGGATATATGTCCTGGTGACCGGATCCCACCAGTAGGCGAATGGCTGGACACTGCCATCAGGATCGTCGTTGGGATCGGCGATGCTGGTACTGGTGATCAAGGAACCTATCATATTCCAGCCTGCTTTGATATCAGTTGTCCAGGTTTCTATGGGAACTCCGCTTACCGTGATGTTTCCATCCTCGATTACCGCAACCCAGTAGCCTGTATCAGGCTCAATAGTGCTGGGCACGATGTAGCTCCTGCTCACAGGGTCCCAGGTGAATACAGCGGCGACGCCGGGGAACACCGCGCTCACCGAGTTGTCTTCTGGAGCAACCGGTACGGAGACCATGTTCCAGCCGGCCTTGAGGGATAACTCCACCTCTACATCAGGAGAAGCGGTAGTAAAGGACCAGGAATAGTCATCATCGGGAGAACTCTCGGCAATTCCATCGTAATCCCCATCGAGCCCATTGCCTGCGCTGTCCTGGGCAGTACCCAGAACAGTGACCTGATACTCGGTGCTATTTGCCAGATTGTCATCGGGCGTGATTAGAATTCGATCGCCCATCCAGAACGTACTATATGTAACAGCAGGACTGATCGAAATGGCACTTTCGACAGAAGAAGTGTCCATTGCTTCATCAAACGCTATCTCGATGTCTGAACTGATTGATGTTGAGTTTCCATTGGGTGTAACAACATCAACCCTTGGGGGGGTAACATCAAGCACATCGTATGATTCAGGCGATGTGGTTACACTGTGTCCTAGGGAGTCAGTAGCTGCTATTCGAAACTGGACGGTTCCCGCAGCCAACTGCGGTATTGTTCCTGTCCATTCGTCGCCACTGGTGTTGTTCATTGAGACAGAAGGCCATGTTGCCCCTCCATCGGTGGAGTATTCTATGCTCGCGACCGAAATCCCACTGGTATCGGTTATCGTAGCAGTGACGGTGACATTTCCCTGATCTGTAGGCGAAGGGGGATCGTAAGATATTCCTGTTATACTTGGGTAGTCAAACACTTCTATCAACACAGCATTGTCCAAGACCCTTTCGTTTCCACTCAAGTCGGAGGCTGAGATATCAACGAAATAGAATGCTTCGCTGGCTCCTGATGAATCCCACTGTCCGGTGAATATTTCATCACCAGCAACAGCGTCACCGTGTGTTCCATCATCGTAGAGCGGAATCACAGCTGCATCGGCGTTATCGGGATTCTGGATATGAGCTTCAACACTCGAAGGATCTATCCCGCTGAGGGAATCCGCTGCCGCGGCGGAGATGGTAAACACGGTACCTATCTCTCCAGATAGAATGTATGGAGGTGGTTCAGGGGCTCCATTCAAGGTCATAGCCATATGATGCGTACTTTGTACCTCAATCGCCTCTGTACCTATAGCCATTTCGGGAATAGCCGGCGGCATCGTCTCAGGTACTACCGTGAAAGTCTCCTCACTTACCGCTTCGACGGTTTCTCCTTCCACGTTGTGTACCACTACTCTTACTTTGTAGTTTGTACCCGGTGTTATAGGGATTTTCCAGGTGTAGTTGCCGGTGTCAGCCAGTCCTGTAGCGATTGCCTCCCACGGTGCATCGCCTGTCGATGAATAGTAGAGGTCAACAGGTCCTGCGCCATCGGGATCGGTTGTAGTCCATAATATGTCGTGCTCGCTGCCAGCAAGCCATTCCTCTCCCCCATTTGGCGAAATCACAATCGCAGCGGGTTGAGGGTCGAGGTTCCTGACCCACACACCAGTGGTTGAGGCCTGTCCGCCTACATAGAGCAGTTTTGCGGGAGTTGTCCCCATTCCCAGGGCTTCAATAGAACAACCGTCGGGTCCGATGCGGCTCCAGGTAATACCGCCATCTGTACTCCTTAGTACTCCGACATCTGATCCGCCTCCAGCATATATAGTATTCGAGTCTGTGGGATCAACCAGAACTCTATAAATGTGCGGCCAGCCAGATTCATATGTAAGCGGATTCCACGTATTTCCACCATCTGTTGTTTTCCACAAGGCCCCATCAAATGTTGCACTACTATTACGGCCTCCCGCATACAATACACTGGAGTTTTGCGGGTCCATTGCAAGAGCGTACATACCATGCCCCATTTGCGGACTAACGGCTGTCCAGCTACCTCCGCCGTCTGTGCTCTTATAGACCCAATCGTTGGCGTGATATAGTATGTTCGGATTGTCCGGATCAATGAGAAGGCTTCCCTCTTCAGCGGTCCCTTCGCCAATCCAGTTCCAAGAACTGCCGCCGTTCGTGCTTTTGAACATGCCATCATCAGCGCATAGGAAGATGATATCCGAGTTGTCGGGATGGACCGCCACTGATATGGCTTTATCCAGGTTAAAATCACCTTCGGGAGTGCCCGTTACCATGCCACTGGCAATCACCTGCCAGGTATCGCCACCATTCGTTGTCCTGTAGAGCCCACTATAGTTGTCGCAGACATAAACAGTACTGGGATTTCTCGGATCAATCTCTACGTCGTATATATCCATAGGACCTGTCAACGGCGTGATATTTACCCCGGCATCAATTGTCTTGAACATCCCGTCACCGTCATTGCCCATGTAGGCTATGCTGCTGTTGGTCGGGTCTACCTGAATGAATTCTGGCACGTAGCCGAAGTATGTGTGTTCCCATGCGCCGGTGTCCAACCCTATCATGAAATCGCCGCTTTCGACCTCTCCAGTCTTCAGGGAGGAATCTATCGCTATCAGCTTGATACGGCACTGATCGGACATCTCCGTCGGCAGGTGCCAGCGGTATACCTCCGAGTCCGGATAGTCAGCGACTATGGTTGTCCAGGTCGTTCCTCCATCTGAGGAATAGAGGATATCAACACCTGTCACATCAGCATCGCTGACTGTGATCCACTCTATGTCATGGAATGATCCCGGAGGTAGAACATCACCGCCGATCGGAGAGGTGAGTTTCATGTATAACGTATGGTCGCACACCTTAAAGAAGCTATCACTCAAGTCGACAACCGACTCATCCGATGAGGCTTGTATTCGGACCAGTGCGTGGTCGGTTGGAGATACTATATCCCCACCAACATACCACGACTCCGAACCAGTATTGGGCCACCCAAACCAACCACCACCCCAAGTCCTCCCTCCATCAGTCGAAAAGTCGATATCTACAATGCCACCACCCGTGTAGTTCCACTCTAAACTGGATGTTTCATCTATATACAGCACTTCTCCACCATTAGGGAACAAAACCTCAATGGTTCCCTGATTAATTATCAGAATCGCATCTTCGCTCCGGCTGAACTCATCACAGGTGCCGACAAACTGGAATGTGTGAGTGCCATAGGGTGCAGAGCTACCCACAGAAACATTAATCGTAGTAGGCTCGTCTGGGAGAACCGCGGTTCCGGAGATGCTAACGTCGCTGGGCACGTCCTCTGTAGTTATGGTTACGGGCCGATAGAAGCCGTTCTCCGGAACGATCGTGACTTCATACGTGGTACTCTCACTTCGGCCCACATCTCGCGTCGAAGGGGATACGTCTATATGGAAGTTTGCCGGAGCCGCCGGCTCATATTCAGCATCAAAATGAGTATGGGCCGAAAGGCCAGTTTTGGTTACTGCCTCTATGTAGGTTCGCCCCCAGCGGGTGGGCCGGTAGTAGGCTGTAGCCTCGCCTGTGGCATGAGAGGTCGTCGACACAAAGTAGTTGGCAAAAGGTAGCAGAGTGCCGTCAGACTCAGCAAATCCGGCATACTCAGGCGGATAGCTCCAAAACGTGACTTGAACGCCGCCTATAGGGTCTCCATCTTCTTCCACGACGGTGGCGGTAATCTCCGATACCGAATACCCATCCAATAAGACAGGGGAGGTTGTTGTAATGCTTAATCCGGCCTTCGCAATGGGTGGTGGCTCTCCCTCCTCCGGTTGAATAGTGACAGTAATAGTGTCACATGAGTCGTGGTGTGGAGGGGAAATCGAATCGGTGGCACATACTACTATATCATGGGCTGAACCCGGATCTAATGTCGATGTATCCCATTCATATGAAAGTGTAGCCGGGTGTACACTAGTATTGATGTCAACTCCCGACGTAATGTTGGTGCCATCAATTCTAAGGGACATTTCGGATATTGAGCCTTCGTCATCTGTAGCGTAGGCAGATATAGAAACAGTTCCTGAGACAGAGCTTTGATCACTGGGTGTGTCGATGATAACTGTGGGTGTAGCTAGTTTTTTCCCTAGGTCCGGCCATTCGTTGGTAGCAAGCCAGTAGGGGGCAGCAGTCAGCCAATAATTGTTGAGTGACGACTGTATTACATCGTCAAGCTGTAAATTCAGCGCAGGTGTATCACTCCAGACCCACAGGCGACCGTTGTAGTCCCTGTATTGATAATAGTAGTAATTCTCAAGGTAATATCCCATGTTGTTTATCCTGACGATATACTCCACGTCCTCTAGTGAAGTCGATAACGAATCTGGCATGTAAGCACCTAGATATCTGTTGAGAGTAGCAGAAAGGATAAAACCGCGCACCTGATCGTGACATTCTTTGACATAGGAGTAAATCATTTTAAATACTCCATAGACGATCAAGGCTGGTACGACTACTATTGCTCCTGCTGCCGCAGCTGTGATATGTAGGGCTGCGGCAATTGCTGCAGTTGCGGCTGAAGCATACATGTAGCTGCCAACACTCACCAGGAACTCCACGGTTGTCCAACTTAATACAGCGTCCTTAAGTCCTTCCCAGAGTGCTGATGCTACACTTGCACTGTATTCTGTAAGAGCAGTCTGAACGTCAGGGAGCGCTGCCTTGAGGGCGGGGTCCCACTCCGGACCAGTAGCCAGTTCCACAAGCGTATCAAGTCTTGCCTGGGCCTCCGCTGTCGCCAGGGTATTCCAGAGCATCGCTTCGGCTAATTCAGATCCTAAGTTCAAGGTCCACCCCACAGTGGACAAACCGACAGAGATTTTACTGAGACTCTCACCCCAGTGTAGGAATGTCTTAAGATGTTTACCTGTCTTTAAGAAGTGGAGCAGATCAGCTTCCTGTAGTATGTTTACGGCTTCGCCAAAAAGATTCGACATTGTTCCGGTGGATTCGTGTGTGATATCCACACCATTAAGGACTTTCACTGCCAATTCAATGACCGAAGGATCGGTGGATTCATCCCTCACCCGCTCTAGGAGCCATCTCGTCTCCTCGGTTAGTCTAGCCTTCTGTTTGGCAGTTATCTCGCCTAGAACAGTGGACCAGATAACTATCCTGAACATGTCAATACGCTTATCGTAGTCATCTAGTCCCTTGTCGAGCCAACCCTCCTCTAGCACGTTGTCAATTAGCCAGTCGTGTGGCATGGCACTTGGGTAAGCAATTGAATATCCGTTTCCCTCGTCGTCTGTTCGGTCTTCAAGACTAGGGGTGAGAGCGTATAGACAGGAAGGTCCGTATGAATCTGATATAACAAAGGGTGTGCTGGTGGCTTCACCGATATCATCCCAGTTCTCCGCCGCTACAACCAATCGCCGCTCAAGAGTTGCGTCTCCGACTCTATTCCCACTAATATGCCTGGCATAGATACTCTGTGTCTGTCCATCGGAGCCTAGTACCTTTACTACTTCATAAGATTCACCGACGTATTCGAAGGTATGCCATACTACTTCATTTGCAGCATGTGCTTCCTTTGTCGCAGCTAATTGCGGTAACACACTGGTGCAAAGCATCACTACGCACAGTATTACCGGTAGGGCATATCGAATAACGTTGTTCCTCATCATGTCAATACCTCGGTTTCTAGACTTTAATCAACAAAACGTATTTGAAAGCGTCGTCATTTAACTTCGCTAGATGAGCGCAGACCTTGTGAACTACACCAGCGATATCCTCATGGAATTTATCGCGAGTCGGCTAAAATCCAATCCTTTGCATTCCCTGATTTTTGGGTAATTTCAGACTGTGGGATACCCATAAATCACCAGCCCGTTTCCTTTTCAAACAGTCTCCGAACAGCCGATATTCATAGTCATAACCCTAAGGTACCGTTAGCGTGCAATTCTGAACAGATGCCACCCAATAGCCTTTTCCAGATTCGATATCAGTCGTAAGGATATATGTCACGAGCGTCGGGTCCCACCAGTAGGCGAATGGTTGGACGCTGCTGTCAGGATTGTCGTTGGGATCAGCAATGCTGGCACTTGTGATCACGGAACCTGTCATATTCCATCCTGCGGTGATGTCAGTTGTCCAGTTAGTTACCGGTGAGCCTTGTATATTGACTGTGGTGTCGCTAACGACTGCCACCCAGTAGCCTGTATCAGGCTCGATGGTGCTGGGCACGATGTAGCTCCTGCTCACAGGGTTCCATGTGAAGACGGCAGCAACTCCTGGAAATACGGTACTCATTGAGTTGTTGTCAGGGATAACGGGCACTGAGACCATGTTCCAGCCAGCCTTCAGATTCAGTTCAATTTCCTGAGCAACGTCAACGATGGTGGTTATAGCATCGGCTTCTATCGGCGCGCCTTCAACGTTGCCCACGTTATCTCTGGCTATGCTGTAGAAGCTGTAAGTGTGATTGGCGTTGCCAGTGAAAGTGTCCGTGGTATGGGTTGAGTTGGCGCCCTGTATCCAGAGAGTGAACGGGCTGCCGTTATCCGAGACGTAGACATCGTAGGTGGCAACACCGGAGCCGTTTGTATCGTTTCCATTCCAGTAGACCGGGAATGACAGGGCGTGGATCTCATCCGGCAACGATACTACTTGGCTCATGGGTGCCACCGAGTCAATAGTGTTGATCCAGGGCCCTTCCTTGGGAGCAGGGTGATCGTAGAGGTCGCCCACGAAGTCGAACTCGACGAAGGCCTGGTTGGCTATCTGAGTGCCGTTCGGAAGGCCAGCTTTGGGCTTGACCCTGAACTCGACCCAGCCTATCTCGAAGCCAGTATCGGGATCATATGGCGGCAGGAAGCCAGCCATCGGGTCTTCCGGATAATCGCCCGTAAGTGGGTCGACGCAGTGGAACCGCCAATCGATGGTGCCGGTATCGGGGTCAAAGGTTGCAGTGACATCCACTGCAATGTTCATTTCCGGCCTGCAGTCGATGCGCGTGTCGATTGCCTGCCCCCCTGGGAGGGGCATATCCCATGCCAGGAAACCCACCCGAGTGAACTCGAAGGTGCTGAAATCGAACACACTTGCGTTTAATGTATCCTCAACTATGGCATACTGTGTGGGTACGATGGAATCCGGCTTGTTCCAGAACTCTATCCTGTACTCGAAGGGCTGCATTGCTCGCTCTGCGGAAATAAAGTGCAGCTCGCTTCCTTCAGGTATTCCAGAAGTATCGTATCCGGCAGGGCCGAACTTGTCCTCCGGAGTACGGGATCCCGGGACCGGCACATCACCTACGCCTTCCCTCGGGCCTGACGGAGAAGGCGGGCCACCTGGATCCCCGAATGGTGGATCCTCATTAAGGTCCCAGTCCCAGGTACGATCTTTTAATTTATCAAACTCCCGATAATAGTCTAACCAAGGCTTCAGTAAATTCTTGGGTAAATTCTTCAACATCTCTCGAGGATTAAGGTTGTACAATGTCTCATACCATCCTTGGCCAAGATCCCCTGCAATCTCACCAAGGCGTCTCAATCTGTCAGGTAAATCCTTTTGACGTCTATCCCACATGTCAATGTCACAATCTTCCCATGAATCAAGTAGTCCTGATGGATCAATATGAGAGATCGGATTATTACCACTATATACATAGAGATTAGGCTCACCCGCAGCCAATCCTATCGGATCTGGGCTAATAAAACGTCCGACGTTTGGCGAATAGAACCGTGCACGCATGAATTCTAAACCACAATCCTCTTGCATGACACCGTATTCACCGACATACTTGAATGGATTTATAATTGTCTCCGTTTGGCGAATTAACATGCCGAAGGGATCGCTAGAATAGGAATTGAGGGCTGAACCATCTTGAGATGTTATTTCACTTGTTGAACCAATGGCGTCGAAAGTATAATAGGCAGAATTTCCGGCTAGGTCAGTCCGAGATAGAAGTCCGAAGCCGTGGTTGTAGCGGGCGGTCAGATTTCCGTTGCCATCATATTCTGCCGCCAGATTCCCCAGACCTGCTGGGTCAACGATGTAACTGGTGGTATTGCCGTTGTGGGTCCATGCGATACGGTTGCCAAGAGCGTCATAGGCATAGACCCAGGTATTGGTCGGTGTCGCCACGTCAACCAGGCGGTTCTCGATGTCGTAGCTGTAAATCGTTGTTGTGCCACCTTCCGTCTTGCTGAGCATGTTGCCGTCACTGTCGTAGGTGTAAGTAGTACTGCCAACAATGGTGTACTGGTTCATTTCATTGGTGGTATATTGCATAAGCACGCCATCATCGATCACCTCGATCCTATTGCCCATAACATCATAGACATAATCAACGATATGACTATCAGGGTATGTGACGCTCGTCAGTTGCCCCAGCGGGTCGTATTCGTAGCTAAACGTTCCGTCGAGCGTGGTCATGGACGTGCGGCGACCGGATGCATCGTAGGTGTAGTCGAAGCGTGATATGACAGTATCGGTGGGATCGTAATTAACCAGGTGCAGGAGGTGCCCTGCATCATCGTAGTCGTAGGTTGTATAAACGCCATTGCCCAGCGTCTTGTTACTCAACCGACCGGCAGCATCATAGTCATAGTCAACAATCAGGGCATTGGCACCATCTGTCATGTGATCGAGCCGGCCAATGCTGTCATATATGTAGTTGGTCGCATTGCCGTCCTGATCGGTCCGCTTCGTCCGGTGGCCGGCATCGTTATACTCAAAGGAGAAGTACTGACCGCCGGCGTAGTCGATCCTCGCAAGCCAGTCCGTATCAGGATCATAGGTCAGGTTTATCGTGCTATTTGAGCCAGTAGCCGCGACCAGGTTACCAGCGATGTCATAGATATACTCATAGTCAATTAAGCCGGGAGTGGTACTGTAGTCCTTGCTTATCAGTTGGCCACGGTCATTGTAGGCATACCATATGGAATCGCCGCGGCGGTTAAGCTTCTCAATTAGATTGCCGTAAGCGTCATAGGTGTTGGACTCCGCGGTATCGTCTTGGTAAGTAATACTGATTAGATTGCCAGCGTCGTCATAATCGAATATATTCCCATTTGAACGGGCATCGCGGAACCACGCAGGCTTGCTATAGTTGCCACAGTAGCCTGCCTCCATGGAATAACCCGTAGGACTCCGAGCAGATATTGCATTGCCCAAGTCGTCATATGTGAAGCTGGAAACAAGCCGGGCTGGGTCGGTAACTTCGAAGAGATTTGAGCTCGCATCGTAGGAATAGCCAACCGACGCAAGGAGGGGGTTGTCAATCCTCGCCGTCCTGCCCTCGCCGTCCACCCAGACGGTAGTGGTGTTGTCCAGGGCATCGGTGACGTAGGTCTTGCCAGTGCTACTGTAAGCATAATGGACGGACTCTTCACCTCCAGCAAGATATTGCTCTGTTAATCTTCCAAGCCCATCATACTCATAGAAAACCGCCAAACCGCCAGGTCGAGTTATAGAAGTAAGACAATGGTTCCTGAGAAATCCCTCGCTTGTTATGTAGTCGTAGGTTGTGGCCTGGCCATCAGGCCTTGTAACGGTTATAAGGTGCTCTTGAAGGTCATCATAGGCGTAAAACGTGACGCGGCCAGCGTGGTCGGTAAGGGTGGCGAGACGACCACTGGTATAGTAAGTGAATATGAAGTTGTCACCACTGCTGTGAGTGACCTGGGTAAGCCTACCGGACCCATCATAGGCGGCGGTGATCCGGTTCCCGTTAGGCTCCTCTATGTAGTCAAAGAGGCCGGTGGCATGGAAGTGGTATATGAGGCCATCCTTCTCTATAAGTTTGAATGCGCCATCAAGTACTAATGACAGAGTACCGTAGTCACCAGAATTACCAATATAGCCTCCATGTTCATCAGGGTAAAATGTACGGTCAAATCCAGCCGGCCCGTTGATGACCACTGTTTCATCCGAGCACTCCTGGAGGGTGATTTCATAGGAATGTGTCCAGCCACGGCCCAGCGCACCCAGACGCGCCCTGTACGAGGGACGCGGCAGGAACCAGCGTTCGAAGCTAAGTGACAAACCCGGCCCCGGGCAGAAAGCATCCTGCTGAACCTCGAGAAAAGCGTCCGCTCCCATCGAATCGGCCTGCACAATCTCGAACGCGAAGAGCTCGGCGGAATCGCATACAGCCTGACCTAATTCGGCCAGGTAATCAGCGTTGTCCTGAAGCACTTCAAGGTAGTCACCCCAATAGTCACCAACTTGAGTTTTCAGCCGTGAAAAGAGCGGATTCCAGGCATCGGAAGACATGCATGCCGGACGGATTTCCTGCTCAATCTGATCCCAGTCAATCTCCTCATCGGCAGGCTCGCTCTCGATCTGAGCCTGACCAAGTGGCTCATTCATGGAATTGGCTGCGACATTATCCACAGTCTCACCGAAAACATAGAGCGTAAATGGCATATCGAGGACTCGAAGTGGTGCCCGCACTTTCACGGTCAGAGCCTCTGAGTGACCGGGCCGCAGGATTGAGGCGGGGCCGTCGGAGCTCAATGCCAGGGTCCTGATAGTGGAACCAACGTACCATTCCTGAACGGGGTCTTCCGGAGAAATGATTTCATCAGTCAACCAGGGCAACAACCAGCTCGCGTCGTCACAGCTCTCAACTGTAAGCAACGGGCTCGGTAGGTCTATGTTGCCCGTGTTGGTATAATCGATTCGAACATTTATTATGCTCCCTGGCCTGGACATGCCGGGCAGAACCAAGTTCGCCTCGAAATTTGCCTCTCCGCCTTCGTTTACAGTTACCACGTCAAACATAGTTGCCGTTTCCGGCCCGGGATTAGTTGCTACCACGTCATAGATACCGGATGGGGCACCCGCGGCTGCAAGGTCGAAGGTGGCAAACAGCGTGCTGGAATCCTGGTAGAACTCTTCAGCATCTACCATAATAGCACCGGGCCCTTCCATCTGTACTTCGGTGTCGGATGAGAAACCATCTCCGATTATTTTCAATGTTGCTGTTCCTGCGTTGCCTACTTCATTTGGAGTAACCTCCCGGATTGCCAGATTTGTCAATTCAGCGGAGAGACTGTAATCGGTTGGTCCTCCGAGAAGACTTTCGCCGAATATGCCTATGTAATAGGTCCCGGCGAGAGGGCTTAGCAGTCGAACTTTCTGGTCCGGGCTACCATAGACAATGCCCGCTGCATTGTAGGCTGACACGGTAGGTGGTAGATCATGTCGAACGTACAGGTAGCAGGTTCCCGAAGCGGCCAGGGAATCGAGCGTAAAGAGGACTGTGTTCCCGGGCTCCGCCTCGAACCGGTAGTAGTGCCACCCGCCCGCCGCAAGGATACCGGTTTGCGGCGTTCCGATCTCCAGCAGAGGAACACCCACGGTAAGGACATGTGGAGATACGCCGATATTGTTTGTATCGATGGCCTCGGGAAGAGCCTGATCGGCATTTGTGTGGACCAGAACATAATATGGTCCGGGGATGACAGGAGTTGTAGCTGTGATTGTCTCCGTGTAGCTGTCTCCTGCACTTAATGTTTGTATGTGAGACGCATTCGCCGCAATGATGTCATCAGGGCTTAGATAGGGATCTTCCGATAGATACACTGTATCCTGCCATGGTGCTACACAATCGAGCTGGCCAGGATTGGTGACGATGTACTGGACGCTGAAGGTTTCACTGCTGCTCACGAACTCGGGGTAGGGATTCGATACATAGGCAACTGCAACATCACCTGCGCCGGTATCCTCCTGACGCTCAAAGGCACCCCGGTCTATATAGGCAGGGAAGCCACTACCAGTATTGGGCATCCCACGATCGTCGTAGTGGGAATGTCCGAGCATATCGGTAGGCGGGGCGTGAATCCCCCGACCGGAGTCTACACATGGAGAGCCATCCGAAAGCTGGTAGTCTCCGGATTCATAGTCGACGAAAAACGGATCGGTGGTGATGTTTGCATTGTCATTGAGGTCAGGTATACCGGGATCGCCGTCCCACATAATCTCCTGCCCATCTGGGTTGTAGAAATCGCAGTTTCGTACGGTCACCTGCGGCGGATCACCATCATGGTGAAGCCCGTTTCTATTGAAGGCTACTACGCAGTTGTCCAGAATTAGGGCGGCGGCGCCTACGTGCACACCTGCTGCACTCCAGTTTCCACTGCCGCCGAAGCCGTTCCCTACAATTGTGCAATTTCGGAAGGTATGGCTTGAGGAGGCCCGCACGAATATACCGGGGTGGGTATTGTTAGCGATGAGGCAGTTCTCCGCTTCGATTTCTACCAATGGTGTATAGACGTAGACGCCATAGTTGCCGTCCCTCAGAACAGCATTACGCAGGTCTATGCGTGCTCCACCAGGTATCCATAGATCAACCATGATGGCTACATTGGCATAACGAATCTCGACGTTTGTGAGCGTACCCATAGCTGTCGAGGTCATAAATCGTATCCCCTCCCAATCACCCGCGGATGGGCTGCTGGCGTCCCCGTCGCCGTTGGTGTCGCCTCCTGCTGTGTCGTCACGCATTGCGGTCATAATGACAGGCTGTCCCAGTATGCCAGGAACATCTAATGATCCCTGTACGTTAATGCCACTAGAACTATCAATAAATTTGACGATGGTTCCTGCCTCTATAGTTAGTGCAACTCCGCCAAATACTGTGACAGAGCCATTTACTACAACTATGGGGCACCTCCAGCTAGTGTTTTCTGTAACGTTGCCAGACCAATAGCAGACGTCCACGAGCTCGAAAGCACCCACATACCGATCATCGAGCATCTCGCCAGCAATGAAATCGCGGTCCTGGTCCATCGGGTTGCCATATGCATCCAATATCTCAGGTCCAATCACCATTTCGTACACACCAGTTGTCGACTGTGGATTGAAAGCGACTTCCAATGTATCCGTATCGATCCAAGTGTGCCCGGCGGCAGCCAGAGTGCCTTCTGGGCCAGTGAAGCTAACAATATCCTCGGCAATCGAAAAACTGGTCTCATCCATAGGAAGATTAAAGTTGAATCGAACAGAATCGACGGGTTTACCAGCAAACCTTGAAGGTGTATGTGCTACTACTATCGGGAATGGATGCGGTATATATACCGTTCCATCCTCGCCGTTGTCAACGATGCCAAGGCCCCCCTTTGCCTCCGCGATTCCGGTGAAGCTCGACATTTCATAGTACACGGCAATCCTGCCACCACCACCACCACCTCCATAGCATCCACCCCAGGGCCCGCCTTCTCCACCGTTAGCGATAATCGAACCTGAGCCACTGAGGGTATTGGTTATAATGTAGACGCTGCCGCCCGAGCCACCGCCGCTTTGGCTAATACTCAGCGGCGGAACAAACCAGTCTCCGTCTTGACCGTTGGCGGAGATCACGCCGTCAAGGCTCAGGGTACCGGTGATAGTAAGTTTGATTGCTCCCCCGCCTGCTCCGCCCGTACTGGGATAATAGACACCACCAAAGGTAGCACCTGGTCCACCTCCGCCGCTCCCCATGTCAACCGGCGTAACGGCCGATCCGTAGGTTGAACCACCAGTTGCACCACAATTGGCCTCTCCGCCTTCGCCGCCATATCCACCACCACCCCCATTGTTAGGTGTACTTGTGCCCGCCCCAGGGCCCTCGCCCCCCGGATATCCTTTGCCGTCCGCTGAAATAGCGGAGGTGGAATCCACAGTGATGTCCGAAGCGGAAATGGATATATTGCCCGAACGAATACATGTGATTGAGGAACCATCAGTGACCGCAACATCAACAGCGTTCAAAGTGTAGTATCTTGTGAGGACCAAGGTTGAATTGCCCAGGCTCAGATTGCCGGCATTTAGTACCGTGTTCTCCTCAACAGACACTCTGGAGTCTATCAGTACAGTGCTGTTGAAGTTGAACGGACTATCATTCTCCTGGAAGCGCCACGACGGACCCGCATGGAAATCATTATTGGTGGTGTCGAAGTATCCAACCGTACCATCCTCGCCGTCGCCTCCGCGTCCATAGCCGCCACTCGCCTCTGCATTGCCTATAAAGGTCGAAGTATGATAATAGACAGCGATCCTACCACCTCCACCACCTCCTCCGGAGCAGCCGCCCAAGGGCCCGCTCTCACCTCCATTGGCGGTTATCGAACCTGAGCCGCTGAGCGTATCGGTCGTCACATAAATGCTTCCCCCGGAACCACCTCCAGTCTGGCTCGTGCCTCCGCCCTGAGCGTCGCCACCGTTGGCAGAGATTACGCCATCAAGTTGTAAGCTACCAGTGATAATAAGCTTGACTGCCCCCCCACCTGCTCCTCCAGTGCCGCCGGGTCCACCACCACTGCCAAGGTCTTCAGGTATAATGGCGGAACCATATGTCGACCCGCCACTGGCGCCACAGCCAACACCTGGCCCGCCTTCGCCGCCATAGCCGCCACCGCCACCGTTTGGACCTCCACCCGTACCAGCTCCTGGTCCTTCGCCCCCCGGATATCCTTTGCCGTTCGCAGTGATAATTGATCCTGAGTGGATCGTGAGACTGTTGCAGTTAATCGTTACTGCCCCATCAAGCGTGAGCGTCGCATTACCGGTAACTGTTATGCTGCTGTAGGTATAGTTCCCGGTAGCCCATGTTATAGGAGAATCGATAATGATATCCCCCGGCTGAGCACGAACTCCTAGGGGCAACGATGTCAATGCGAGGATTAGACACATTAGAGGAGCACTAAATCGGATAAGCCTGTTCATTTACTTCCTCTCTTAGTTAATTGACTCATAATAATTAACTCATATAGCTTGGGCTCGCTTATTAGTGATAGAGATATTGTGATTCTTATTCGCTCTGCAGCAGATGCCCTTCCGCTTCAATAGCCACCCTTTTCTTATCAACCCACGTTCAAACATTTCAGATTGGTTTTCGGCAAGATAATCAGATTCAACGTCAACACTTATACTGCGTTTTAATAATGAGCGTTACCTTTACTTCTTGTATAGTCATAGCAGCTTCATATATCAGGTAACCCGAATTATATGCGAGAAAAGCACTGTCAAACCAGATACTTTTTTACCAGCTATTAGCGCAAGATTCAGTTGTAATTGTTAACATACGATCGTTCCTACGGCACGGTCAGCGTGCAATCCTGCAAAGATGCGACCCAATATCCCTTACCAGCGTTGATGTCAGTGGTAAGGATATATGTCCCGACCATCGGATCCCACCAGTACGCGAATGGCTGGACGCTGCCATCGGGATCATCATCGGGATCAGCAATGCTGGCATCATTGATAATGGAGCCGATCATATTCCAACCTGCTTTGATATCAGTTGTCCAGGTTTCCACGGGAGTTCCGCTTACCGTGATGTTTCCATCCTCGATCACTGCAACCCAATAGCCGGTATCAGGGTCAATGGAAGTAGGCATATAATAGGTTCCGCTCACAGCATCCCAGGTGAAGACGGCAGCAACTCCTGGAAATACGGCACTCACTGAGTTGTGCTCTGGAGTAACCGGTACTGAAACCATATTCCAGCCAGCTTCTAAAGGTATTTGTATCTGCGGACTAAGAGTTGTGAGGCTCATGTCATCGCCATAATTGGTTCCATTGCCAACTGCCTTAGCCCTGAAGTGATAAGTGGTACCAGGGTTCAAATCATCAATAGAAGTGCTGAAGTTCCCGATACTTATCATATCCTCAGATGTGGTTTCGTTGCCGTAGGTGGTATCAAGTCCCCACTCGAAGGATACTTGGACCGAATGGGCAAATCCACATTCCTCTAGGCTTCCATAAAGCGTAACTGACGAGGTAGTCAAGCCAGATATGCCAACTGTGACTACTTGCGGGGGTGGAAGCATGTATAGTGATACATTGTCAAACCTAGACTCATAGGCCCAACCAGATCCAACTAGTAAAATTTTCTGTATTGTTACTGGCTCGGGCCAATAATCTGGCCAGTAGTCCCAGAGGTCTATGACCTGATCGCGCAACCATATACCCTGGGGGACGTCGCCATATCCGATGACCACCATATCTTCTGTGGTCTCACTAGCACCACCACGATAACTATATCCCACGAGAAGCTGCCTTTGCTGACCTGTCTCATCCTGCACCAGCAAATCTACTCTAGCTGGGTATTCTGTATTCCCATAGCCTGACCCTTCGGCAACGTTCGAGTAGATCGATTTAACATCAAACTGCAATACTGCTCCCCTGCCATTAATAGGCTCGTTCAGATCCATCGATAGCCAAGCAGCATTGCCGCATGATCGCGTGTCCTGTTGTATGATATGGAGTTCGCCGGACTCGATCTCAACTATAGCTGTACTCGGCATGCATCCCTTTGAGAAGCCTACATCCCAGGTAGGATCTGTCGAGACATCACCGTCATTGAAATCCTCATGGAATATTACGTCCACCGGTCTGGCGACACAGTGTGCGGTTACCGACTTGTCGCTCTCTACAGTCACTGTCGTGCTGGAGGCATACGGTTCAGCAACGTCACCAGTCCAGTTAGTGAAATCACACCACCAATCGCTGTCATCAGCAATGACCGCTACCTCAGTCCCATAGGGAATATCTGAGAGTATCCTAGTCCCCCCAGACGGTATGTACTCCTCGGTTCCAAGCAGGTTGACAGTCACCGGGCAGCAACCTTCAGACTTAACCGTTAGGTCACAGCCAATAATGAATGTCTGCTCTTGTCCAAAATGAATAGTATGGCCGCTGGCCTTTGCTCTAAACCGATACATCGGTCCAGATTCTAGCCCAGGGACAAGGATGCTGAACTCACCATTCGAAGTTACTGTCACAGCCTGTGTTTCGTGTCCGTAGCCATTGACCCTGAGCTTGATTACTCTGTCTGCTTCCCAGCTGGCCACCCATATATCAGTCCCATCGAATAAAATTCCGTATAGGTCATCCGGACCAATATTGTAGAAGTCCAGGATTTCACCATCACTAACCCTAATCCTGTAGACCCAGTTCCCATAATACGCTGCCGCCCATATGTGTTCCCCATCGAAGGCTAGTGATTGTACATAGGCACGAGGAATTAGTTCGTAAACACCCGCTATCACGTCATCATTGGGATTAAGTTTAATGATTTTCGGTGTGCCGCCGAAGCATGCCACCCAGATACTGTCTCCACCATAGCATAGAGCGGCTGGATATGGTCCATTATGGGGAATTAGGTCATATGTAGCGAGTATATGGCCGTCGGATGGATCGAGTTTCATGATATTGTGGCTCCACCAGTTGGCTACGAAGACATAGTCCCCATCAAACACAAGCGCACAGGGGGTTCTACCTACTTCATAGTTATCGAGATGCCCATCTGAGATCCTGATCCTTGTGATGTAGTCATTAGTGCCATTATCATTGTCGATTTTTGTAACCCAGATGTGCTCTCCATCGAAAGCCAGATCAATAGGGCGCGCACCTAGGTACAGAGTATCCAGCACTTTACCGTCATGCATCCTGAGCTTTATCACAGTGTTGTCCAATTCATTGGCGACCCACATGCAGTCGCCGTCGAATGCTAGCGCCCGAGGCCCTGAGCCCACAGGATGGGTATCGACCAGACATCCGTCTGAAGCTCTGAGCTTCATGACGTTTCCACTCAGGTAATTCGCCACCCATATGTTAGTCCCGTCAAATGCTAGAGCTATTGGATCATCACCAACAGTGTAGTTGCCGATGGCCTCGCCATACTGAGTGGTACCCCACTCGAATGAGACGTCAACCGAAGATGCAGTGCCAAGGCTCGTCAGGTTTCCACATAGCGTCGCCGATGTAGCATCCTCCCAGGATGCTGTAAGCGTGCAAACATTCGGCGGCAAACCCACCACGATCGAGACTGTGACGACACCACACAGGAATCCAGGACTACTAGCCAAGACCTCGATGATATAGTCGGTGCTCTGAGTTAACGACCAGCTGCTAGCGAATGTGGCGGAATAGGAACCATCGCCATTACTGTAGGCAATTCCATGTGCCACCTCGCGGCCTATATAATCCCTGACAATGTAGGTGACCTGAGCGCTTGCGAAGAATGCATCGGCGTCATCCTTTACCACTGCGTACAAGCCAACTTCAGCACCCTGTTGGTACACATCCCTGTCCGTGACTGCCGAGACCACAAGTCGTGGTGGTGGATTGAGGTGAATCTCCTTGGTGAGCCAGTTATTTGAGGGATCCATATCGGTGTCATGATGAATGGAAGTAGTTACCATGTAATCCCCTTCAGGCGCTCCAATACTGTCCCACTCGAATATCAACTCACCCCCATCGGTGGTCTGTACTGGCAGGGGGCACACGTATCCATCGGGACCTGAGACTGTGGTTGTGACTTCGATGCCTGTGAGAGCGGCACTCCCAAGATTATTCACTGCACTGGTGATAGTCACGATATCACTAGACTTGGGATCCAGGGGGCTTGAGGAAATGCTTGTGACTGTAGCGTCGTAGTAGTGGAAGGCCTCGAGTTCTCCGAATACAATGTAGTTCTGAGATCCACTACAGTCGAGCGCAAATCTCGTAAGACCTGGAGGCGGATTCGTTGCTCTTACCTCAAAGCACTGCTCTCCCTGTTGCCGAGGGGACACACTGATGTACGTCGGATTATCGTCGGTGCGAACGCGAGGCTGGGTTGCCTCATCACAGGTATACGCTAATGGGAGATCCATCCAGTCAACTGGTGGCAAGCACAAGTCATAGGACGTCTCTCCGTTTGTATAGCACGAGCCATGATACGGCGTCAGGCTCGGCGGCTCAGAGCCACAAGGAGAACCCACTTTGAGCAAGACTCCACTAGGAACGCCTGCGCAGCCGGTAGTCCATCCCCAGTGCGCATCGAGGATGATCATCAACTGGTTGTTGTCGAAGTAGTGGGAGCGATTCGTCGCATAACCAGTGCCCGCTGGAGATACAATGGGTGCCGGGTTGTCATCTCGGGCGACATAAAGCCAGAACGCATCGCCTTGCGGATCCCTCACTGCAACAACCGCGATCTCGTAGTGGCGACTGTTATAGGGATTGTAGAAGTCAACAGGCCCGCATGCTCCACACGGTTGGGCAGCGGGGCCCGAGGCGCTATAGTCGGCGTCTGGATTGAACCAGGCTATGATGGTTTCGTATTCGTATGCCTTGTAGGTAGGTGTCGTGCCCGACCCCACATACACGGAAGTGCTCTGCACATTGTCGGATATATCTTCGTCGCCATAGTCCCAGGTGGACGCTGTCACATGGATACTGTAGTAACCGTACTCAGCATCCGAGGGCACGTTCCAAGTGTAAACCCTCTCAAGACTGGTACTTTCCGATGGATCCAAAGTGCCCAGGTGGTACCGTTCGGTCGTCAGCGTGTATCCAGGACCCACTATCCCGACTTCGACGTATGCTTCCTCACTCTCCACACCGACGTTCTTGACCTGACAACTGATGTTGACAGACATTCCTGGCCTTGTAGTGACTGGGCTCACCTCCAGATAATTAAGGCGGAGATTGCGTCCCTCAGCGCGACTAGCGACAATGAAACTGGTCTGACCGTAGTCATCGGCATATCCTTCTTTTTGAGCCCACCAGTCGACATCGAAGTGGCCACGCGTTCCCAGTTCACTCACATGGAAGCTGTCGGAGTATTGACCGTTCCCTTGGGGGGTGAACGAGCCATCTCGCACGTTGAATCCCTGCTCACCAACGACAGAATACACCGTGTACGTGATTGCTGCGCCGTCCTGAGGTTCACCAAATATGTCTTCGCAAGCGGTCATCAGTACAATTGTGTCATCGTCCTCGATATAATAAAGTGGCTTGTTCGGTTCTACCGTGACCTGTAGCGGGCCATTTGTTAGCAAGGAAAAGAGCCATCGTATTTCAGGTGTAGCTAGAAACGCTGGGGGCAAAGTATCGATGAATCTACTCTTGTGGTCTTGGATCTGCTCTGCCAGCGTCGGGTAGCTGATGTCACTTGCGTGGTTTTCAGCATATGCATCCTGCCACTGAGGCCACTCCGGGTTATTCACAGTCGAATAGAAGTAGTAGGAGAGCAGGTTCGCCATGTTCAGGAGTGTCAGTGGGTTCTCGTACTCGTCTACCGAGTCGCCACTGAAAATCACGTCGCTATACACATAGGACAGCATTTCCTTGTTAAGAGTGGCGGCAACGCCAGCACAAGTCGCAGCTGTGCGGTATTGTTCAACCTCTACCTGATATTCCCAGAAAAACGCCAGGCCCAACACTAGTATAGAAGCAGCAATGCCGATGGGCCCTGTCAACACGCCTGCGATTGCCATGCCAGCCAGGATAATCCCCGCTGCGTCGAATATGAAATCTGGGTCGGTCAAAACTTTTGTGATGAGCAACTCGAGGTCATGTGCAGCAGCTAGCTCGTCCCACGCTTCAATCTCGTCTTCGACATCATAGATAGCGAGTTCGAGGATTGTGGCGTCGTGACGTTGGATAGGGAATGGAAGGTCTGGCGCCAACCAGAAATCCTTTATTGCGGCGAGTCGTTCAGCGGCAATACTCTGGATAAGACACTGCATCAGCACCGCGTTCAATTTCTCATTCTGGACTGCGTCCCAATCCTCGATCACATGACCAGTAGCGCTAACAGAGCCTATAGCCAATTGGGCTGCGCTGAGCATCTTGCTGAACTTGCTTAGCCTCGCCCATGGCGCCCAATTCTCCTTGTTTATACCGAGGTTACTGGCTATCTGTGCCTGCTCTTCCCTTGCTTGGTAGACATGCACGTTAGCGAGCAAACGAAGGACGTCGATTGCCCAAGGAGATGATCCAGTCGTGTGGTTCCCAGAAGCTTCCGAAGCCGCACATTGAATTGCAAAGCCCCATTCGTCATAGAGTTGCTTCTCCAATTCGAACAGGTCCTGAGGAAATCCCGATTCGGGGTGTATATTGTCCCACTCTATTTCGGGGAAAATAGCGGCCATCAGCACGTCCTGATAGCATCCTCTTCTTTCTGTGGGTACTAGGCTTAGATAGCTGACCAAATCCTGCATCTCAACAGGAGTGAGTACGCTTGGCAAGTATATGGTGTACTCGTTGCCTGCGATATCGGTGTTTTCCTGTTGTACGACGTCGTCACCTACCCGAGCTCCATCGATGTGCTCATCCCAGCTTTCGTCTGCGATAATGGCAGCGTTTTGCGCCATCGACACGGCGTACTTCTCCTCGAATCCCCAAACGCGTGAGTTGAGGTTGTTAGTGACGTAGATCGTTTGTAACAGCTCAGCATGTTGTGCCTCGTGCAGCGGGACTTGTGGAGCAGTGGCCCCCTGCGAAAGCTCGAGCCAGATAGTATAGTCCTCGGTCCCAACCGTGATATCCTGCCACCGATGTGCGTAGGTTCCCGCGCGGGCTGGCGGCTGAGACCAAAATGCCCCGGGTATAGTTGATACCACTAGCGCCGATATTAGCACTAACACAACAGCGCGTAGTGACCAATCCTTAAGCAACATGGTCTTCGCAACTCCCACGATCAATAGATTTGTTATAGACCGCTTGATAAATCCGCTTGCCAATTATAAGCAAATATTTTAAAGCTTTAGTCGATGATCATACTTTCACTACTACTAAATAGAGTTCATGGCACCGTTAGCGTGCAATTCCGAACAGATGCCGCCCAGTATCCGTTGCCGGGATCGATATCAGTGGTGAGGATGTATGTCCCAGCCGCTGGATCCCACCAGTAGGCGAACGGCTGCATACTGCTGTCCGGATTATCATCGGGATCAGCGATGCTGGCACTAGTAGTGATGTTAATCTCCTTATCCCCACTTGCCTATGCCCTCATGCCCATTGACCAACATCTCTGTCTTGGACCGCGAGTCGCCCTGACCACGATGGATACGGCCCAGGCTAAGAATTGAACCACTGGGCCTTTCTTATCCCTGCCGTACCCATATTCAGTGGCTGGCTCTAACTAACTGCCGCGGGTTTTCTTGATCTCAGCCAAATGATGGCAATTGCAAAAATGCTCCCCACGGCTATGGAACCGAAAATAATGGTTATGACTAATGACCAACTCACGGATGTAACAGGCGGCGCCATTACTGTAAACTCCACGCTCTGGTCATCAATCTCTATCTTGTAGTCTCCTAGTGTTTCTTTGACGATGTCGAAGCTCAAACTCTTGGTAGTTCCTCCTGCTAGAGTCATGAGTTGTGTTGCCTCCACCGCACCATTGATCTTCAATTTCGCCTCATAGGTGGCCTCTACTTCCCTTTCGTTCGTTACATCTATTACGATGGTTACGGATTCCCCGGCCATAACCCGAGTCTCACTAACAGTCAGGTTTCTAAGCGAGAAGGATGGCGGTGGCGCTTCACTCAGAATGGCAAATAAGGTGAAGTGGCAGATATGCGTGGTGAGTGTGTGAGTTACCGGGTCCACTATGCATTCACACTCAACCCACACTCCCGTTTCAATGTCGAAGTAAGCGAAGGTGAGGTCTTCCTCGGCAACGCCACCTTCCAGCGAGACTAGGTCATACTCAACAGTAACGATTAGTGCTGGATCGAAAGACGCCCCAGGAGGCCCGAAGTCGAAAGCAAGACCTATAATATGGCCCTCCGTTGGTGCTGGAGGGTCATCGACAGTCTGTACCCATAGGCTCTCAAGAGGGTCACCATCGCCTGTCAACGCTGTGGTGCCCTCAGTGATATCTATCCTGCCCGCTCCATCTGCGAAATCCAACCCCAGCGCTTCTGAGATTACGCCATCCTCATCAATGGCGCCTTCAAGATCAAGCTCAACTGGAGTTGGCGTAGGTGTAGGCGCCGGCGTTGTAGTAGACGTTGGTGTAGGCGTAGGTTCAAACGTAGGTGTAGGTGTGGGTGTTGTAGTAAGCGTAGGTGAAGGTACAGGTAGTGAAACGGCAACCACGCAGCCCTCGTCTATGTTGCCGTCGCAGTCGTCGTCGATGCCGTTGCAGATCTCGGTAGCGCCTGGGTTCACGTTCTCGTTTGAGTCATCGCAATCTGTATCGTCCAGCACATAACCTGCAGGCTGGTCACAGGTATCAAGGGAGACGTTTGGGTTACCGTAGCCGTCGTTATCGCTGTCCTCGTGCCATGTGGTCTTACCTGTGCAGTCGGGATCATCATCATCGATCAGGCCGTCGCAGTCGTCGTCGATG
>Ga0180431_10000747_pt1 | contig 46208 bp, 56 predicted proteins | sample SS_ome_11_FD_132459 | JGI IMG/M metagenome (GOLD analysis project Ga0180431, IMG submission 132459) | Hypersaline lake sediment archaeal communities from the Salton Sea, California, USA - SS_1_MS_1 metaG | ecosystem: Environmental > Aquatic > Non-marine Saline and Alkaline > Hypersaline >... | reverse complement strand
TTCAAGATCCGCCCTCAAAAGATTGCTTGAAAGGCACCAGTGAAAGCAGTTTAAATCTTTCTATTTTCCAGTAGAAACTTCTTTCTATTAATAATAGAAACTATGCTCTGACACGCAATTAATTCATAAGTAAATGACCTGCCTCATTTGAGCCATAAAGGTTTTGGCGGTGGGTCCGTTAAATCAATTCCGCCTCTTTTAATGTCCTGAGTATTTTCTTCATTGTGGATTGGAATTCTTCTTCCTGGATTTTGCCGTAAACCCCGGCAAGTGAGTCTGCGAACTGTACTGATTTAATCGTTTTTCTTGTTTCTTCCAAGCTTTCCTTCGGTATCCTGATTTCCCTGAACAATTCTTCCAGTTTTCCGGCATTCAGTTTAACCGAGTGCAGCATGAAAACATCGCGGATGTCTGCCTTTCTCGCGGACAGCATTTTCATTGCAACCAGCATTTCAGGGTCGGCAACCCTGCACTCAATCCTGATGGGGCTGCCTTTTCCGAAAACCGTTCTCTTTGCAGAATGCCTGAACAGCAAATCCGCACTGACTCTCTTTCCCGTTTTCCTGTCGAAAACCTCTCCGTACAGGATATCAAATGTTGCCTTGGGCTCTTTGGAGTGCTCCAGGCTCAAAAACTTGCCGCCGTAAACATTTTCCGCCTCCTTTCTCTCTAAAAAGCCGTTCTCTTTCAGAATGGAAGCGGCCTTTTCAGCATCCTTTTTGTTCCTTACAACCAAATCGCAGTCAACCGAAAAGCGCGGCAGGGTATAGGCGTTGATTGCATAACCGCCTATAAGGACAAAATTGACTCCCTTAAGCTTTTTGAGCAATTCAAAAACAAGCTTTTCTCTTTCTTCGAAAATCACAGCGCTTCACCAACCTGCGCCAAAACCTCTCTGCCGGCCTTGACCTTGCGCTTGAACTTGCGGCCAATGTAAGCCAATGGGTATTCAAACGAGTAAATGTTTTTTTCGGCAAACTTAATGGTTTCAGCCAATGGCATGACAGGTCTGCCGTTCTGCTTCGCGCACTCCAATTCCTTTACCGCTTCCAATACGACGAATTCGCCCAAGGCATTCTCCGCTTCACCAGTAAAAAAGTCAATTCCCTCCTGCTTCAAATACTTCCTCCATTTTCCCAAATCCTTTTTCTGCACGCGGACAAAGAAAGGCGAATGCTCCCAGGAGCGCTGCATGTAAACATAGTCAGACCAGATTTCAACAGCGCTCGCTCCATAAAAACAATAAGGCATTCCCGCCTCCTCCAATGCCTTCTCTGCACGGGATTCAAAAATGCTCTCAACGGCTTTCTCCGGCTTGACGCACCGGTAAGCGCCCCTGCCCACCCTCTGCAACCAGCCCGCGCTGCTCAACTTGAACAAGATTTTTTTCACCATTGCCCTGGAGTAAAACCAGCGCAAGGAGGAAACCTCAAATTCTTTGTCCTTAAACTTCAACCAGAAATACGAGTAAGCCTGGAACTCGGTCTTTGTGATTTCGTTGACCATGTAATAATTAGTGTCAGGAAAAGAATAAAAAGGTTACCAATATGGTAACCCTATGCCTCGACCGGGATTTGAACCCGGGTCACTGGCTTGAAAGGCCAGAATGCTTAACCGGACTACACCATCGAGGCACAGTTTTTATTTCCCACAGGTCTCCATAATTAGTATATCATTTCCCCTATAAATTACTTTTTAAACCTAACCCATTGTAAATTTATTTTGCTCATTTTGGCAGTACCTGAGAGCGTGTTTTGAAATGGCGACATTCCCTGAAGCGACAAAAAGGCTTTTTTCAAACGTGTGGGTTTGCATGAAATGCAACGCAAAAATGCGCATTGGCGAAGGTAAGAAACCCCCAAAATGCAGGAAATGCGGTTCTCGCAGGCTGCGCCTGAAGCGCAAGGTAAAAAAGGCTTAATTAACCTTTTCCCCCATCTATTCTGGTTATGGCATTAGAGGATTTCATCTCCATTCTCAGACCCGCTGACGGGCTGCTCGCGGCGCTCGCCGTGCTCGTTGGATTTCTCGTCGCAAGCTCTTCCCTTGAACTTCCCATAGCGCTCGGCTTTGCGCTTCTCTCCGTATTCCTTTTCTCAGGCGCGGGCATTGCCCTCAACGATTTCTTTGATTTTGAAATGGACAAAGTGAATGCACCGCACAGGCCGCTGCCGAGCGGCAGAATTTCGCGCAAAACCGCTCTTTACTATTCGGCAGGGCTTTTCGCAATCGCGCTTTTTCTTGCGGCACTCATAAACCAGTGGTGCTTGGGTCTCGCTGCACTGAACACAGTGCTCGAAATACTCTACGCCTGGAAACTCAAGCGCATTGCATTGGTCGGCAATTTCACCGATTCCTGGTTTCCTGCCTCGAGCTTTTTGTACGGCGCGCTTGTAATTCCAACGCTGGGCGCTGTCCCTATCCTCGCGGGACTCGCATTCCTCGCGAACACAGGCAGGGAAATATTCGGAGATTTGGAGGACGTAAAAGGCGACCGCAAGACGGGCGCCCGCACGCTTCCAATTGTTTTGGGAAAAAAGAAGGCAAGGATTGCAGCGCAGGCGTTCATTTTCGCTGCAGTTATCCTGAGCCTCGTGCCCTGGGTGCTCGGAATGCTTTCCTTTTATTACATGCCAATAGTGCTTTTGGCTGACGCTGTTTTCCTTTTTTCCCTTTTCCAGCCCCCCGCGAAGAACCAGGCGCTGACCAAAGCGGCAATGCTTGTTGCACTGCTCGCCTTCCTGGCAGGCACGCTGGCGGGATGATTATGCAGGAATTCAGCCGGCAGAGAAAGGAATTGGTGCAGGGAATGCTGCAGCGCGGCGCGCTTAAATCCAAGAACGTGAAGCAGGCATTCCTCTCCGTGAAAAGGGAGGAATTCTTTCCCCAAGAACTTCTGCGGAACGCCTACGTTGACTCGGCTTTCCCCATTGGATACGGTCAGACGATTTCCCAGCCGAGCACTATTGGAATAATGCTCGAACTCCTTGAAGTGCGGAAAGGGCAAAAAGTGCTCGAAATAGGCGCGGGATGCGGTTATGTTCTCGCATTGCTCTCCGAGCTCGTGGGAAAAAAGGGCAGCGTGTTCGGCGTTGACTTGGTGGAAGAGCTTGCAGGGCTTTCAGCCAAAAATCTCGCGAATGCGGGCTATGGAAATATTGCTGTAAGGCACGGCGACGGAAGGCAGAGCTGGTTGAAAGAAGCGCCTTTTGACCGCATCCTGGTTTCCGCTGCGTGCAACGAGATTCCGGCAGAACTGGTGGAACAGCTCGCCGCAGGGGGAAAAATTGTTGCCCCCGTGGGAGGGCGGTTCTCGCAGCAGATGTACGTAGTGGAAAAGAATGCGGACGGAGGCATTCACCAAGGTTTTGCTCCCGCGGGATTCTTTGTTTTCGTGCCGCTGAAGTGAGGGCGTTCTTTTTTTCGGTTTTTACAAACTTTTAAATAATACAATGCATTTACTGTTAGCATATGGTCAAAGAGAGAACGTTCTGGGCACTGGCTGTTGTCTTGCTTTTCCTTTTCCTTTTGGGACAGATTGTTTATTTCTGCTTTTACTGGTATTTTGGATTTGTATATCAGGAACAACCGCTTGTTTACGAAAGCCCTTTGATTTCCCCGGTCCTTTTTCACCTTCTCTTTTTTGGTTTTGTGATATTGGTTGGCGTCGCCGGTTTAATCGGCTTTGTTTTAAAAAAGCGTTTTGGGTTTTATTTGGTCGTTTTTTCGCTTTATTTATTTTGTCTGCTGGAAGCATTGCTTGTTTTTCCTGTTGTTTTTTGCCTTTTGGTATTTTTTCTCGTGCAAAAAGCAGGGGGAGTTTTTGGCGTTGAAAAGGTTATCCCGGATAAAGTGACAATAGGAAGGAAACCTTTTCTCGTATTTGCAGTACTGTTTACGCTGGCTGTTTTTTTCCTTCTGTATGGATGGGCTTTTGCTGGTGTGGTGAGCCTATATCTTATGTCACAGGGCGACACCTCTATTTGCGAGTTATACAGGGAAAAAAAGGAATGCGTGACCCTTGCTGTGGACCTTTCAAAAGACCACACTCTCTGCTATGAATTGGCCGATACTGATTCTTATAACTGTCTCCATAAGTGCGCTGTCCGCTTTGATAAACCGGAACTGTGCGAAGAGCTTGATGAACACTATCTTATTGCGGAAGTCTTTTACGTTGGCAGTTCTGGCTCAGGAAAGTATATAGAAGTTCCGTCCCCTGATTATTGTTATTTTAGGTATGCACAGAAAATAAGCGGAATTCATGGAGAAAGTGTAGAGAGCTACTGCAAAAAAATAAAGAATGAAGAGGTCAGAGGCTATTGTTATTCCCTTAATGAAAAGAATATTATAGTGCAGGGCGCCATTCCCTGAATTTAATCACTTCAGTTCCCTGAGCCTTTCAATTACCCTTTCCTTTCCGAGCGCGAGCACCAGCGTGCCGATTTTCGGTCCGGATTTTTTCCCGAGAATGGCGAGGTATGCCGCCCGGAAGATTGCGGCCGGCTTTATTCCGCGCTCTTTCGCCGCCTGGAAGAAAGCCGCTTGTATTTGCTCGGCATTCTTTGCTTTTGAAATTTTTTCCGCTGCGGCTTTTAGCGCGGCAAGTGTTTCCTTTTCAATTTCCCCGGCGGCGGGTTTCTCGGCGAACGAAATCCTGAAGCGCTCCGGCGCGTACTTTTCAACCCAGTTTTTCGCGCGCTTGAGTTTTGCGATTGCTTCCTTTTTTTCCTGTGCGTTGAATTTCCTCTTAATGTGGTCGGCATTTAGCAGAATGACTTCTATTTCCGAGAAGTCCTTTTCGGGGTCGTAGAGCTGCGACAAAAAGGCGGCGAACTGGTAGGAAATCCTTTCCGGCATTTCCCCGCCCCGGGATTCCATCCGCGCGTATTTGTAATTGCGCTTTATCTTTTCGGTTAACTTTTCGCTCTGCGCTTTTTCCAGCCCGTAATAAATGCGCTCCGCGCGCTCGAAATTTTCAACAAGCAAAACGAAGGAATTGTCCCTGAAGGAAAAGTCAACCTGCTTGTTGGGCTTGTAGGAGAAATTCAAGTAGCGCAGCGTTTCCGGTCCTGACACTTCAAGCCAGTCCTTCAGGTTCACCACGTTTCCTATGGAGCCCGACATTTTTTCCCCTCCGACGAGAATGAATTCCGTTGGCGTTTGGTAAGGGGGCTGTTTTTTGAATACTTCGCGCATCATTGCCTGTCCCACGTCAACCGAGCCGCCCCTTGAGAAATGGTCTTTTCCTGCTGATTCGTATGCAATGCCGCGCAGAATCCAGTGCGCGCACCAGTGCACGCGCCAGTGAAGTTTCGCGTTTCCGTCCATGGGGCTTTTTTTCCCGCGGAAGCCGCACTTGCATTCGTACTCGACTTCCTTTCCGTCCCATGACAGTGCTTTGGAATAAAGGCTTTTGCCGCATTCCTCGCAGAGCATTTGAATCGGGAGGAAGTCCGAGGGCTTTTCCGAACCGGAAACGCGGTTCCACACTTTTATGAGCTGTGGTGCTTTGTCCAGGGATTCCTTTATGAGCGCGTTGAATTTCCCGCTTTTGTATGTTTCGTACGCTGAAACTATTTCCGGGGAGAGTCCAAATGCTTCAATTGATTCCTCAAGCCCCTGGGTGAACGCCTGTTTCCAGGTTTCGAATCCTTTTATGGGGCTCGGCGCGAAGTAGATTGGCACGCCCAGAAACCTCTCTTTTTCCTTCTCCCCGAGCTTTATGTCGCTTGGAATCTTTCTTACAGCGTCAAAATCGTCGAGGACGAAAACCTGTTTTGTTTTCGCGCCTTTGTCCCTGAGCGCAGCGTGAACCGCAAAAGGGGTGAACAGTTCGGAGCGCGCGTTGCCTATGTGGAAGTGCCCGCTCGGCGTGTACATTCCCTCGCAGGCGTATTCCTTCCTTTTTGTTTCGAGCACTTTTTCGGCGACCTCGTCCGCCCATGTTCCTTCCGTTTTGAACACCTATTCCCAGGAATCCAGCCGTGCTTGGACTCCTTTTTGTTCCGCTTTAAGTGTTATTCTCTCGATAGCTTTTTCAACCCTTTCCCTGGAGAAATCGCGTTCGTCGCAGAGAAATTTTTTCAGTTCCTCGCTGTGCGGGGCGCCGAACTCGAGCGAGTAGTCCTCTGTGTGCCTGGGCTCCAGAAAAATTTTTTCTATTTCCCTGTAATCGAATCCCGGTTTGTGCTTTGTTTTCGCGATAATGTCCCCGAATGAAGCGTGTTCTTTCACGAGTTTGAGCGCTGTTTTTGGTCCAATGCCCGGGAATTTTTCGTTGAAGTCTGTTCCTATGAGCATGGCAACCCATACGAGTTTTTTCCTGTCGATGCCGAGCGCGGAGAGAGTTTTTTCCAGTTCAATCTTTTCGGGTTTCACTTCAATGTACAGGTCCTTGCCCGGAACCTTTTTCCTGCCTGTTACAGTGAGGTTCCTGAGCAGGAGCGGGGAACCGAAAAGCAATGGGTCGTAATCCTGGCTCACGCACGCGTGCACGTCGCCTTTCGCGCACATGAAGGAAACCTGTGCCTCTCCTTCTCCCGGCGCTTGTACAACTGGAAAGCCCATTAATTCAGCGAGTTTCTTTGATTCTGAGACCATTTCTTTTGAGAGGGAAACCGCCTGCTGTCCGTACCTGCGAGCTTCCTCAAGCTTTCCCTCCTTCTGCGCTTTTTCGTATTTTTTCCTGGCTTCAGTGCGAATCCTGTGCCTTTCCTCGCGCGTTTTCTCCTTGAGTTCGCTCGGCTTTCCGTCGAACACGAACACGGGCTTTATGTCTTTTTCCACCAGGTTCACGGTCCTGTAAAGCAGTCCCGTGAGATGGCTTGTTATCCTGCCGCGGGAATCCATCAAGGGAGAGCCGTCCCTGCTGCGTATTGTGGAAAGGAACTGGTAAATGATGTTGAAGGAGTCAATTCCCAGAATCCTTCCTTTGAGGGAATCGAATCCAATTTCCTCCTTTTGCACAACCTCGCCCAAATCAACGCCCATTGTTGCACCATATATTGGGAGTTGCCAAAGTTAATTAAAAATATTCCCGCCCGCAGGTTTTCCCCGCTGCCTCAAAAAAAGCCAATTATTTAAAACTGTTCGCGTTTTTATTGGGATATGGAGTGCGAATTGTGCGGTGCAGAATGCGGCAGTCCAGTTGAGGTTGAAGTTGAAGGCGCTCGCATGTTTGTCTGCGAGAAGTGTGCATCGATGGGAAAAAGAATCCGCTCGCGCGGGCTGCAGAAATCCGAGCACGGCGCCTTCATTCCGTACAGGAAGCCTGCTTTCTCCCCTGTGAAGAAGTCTGAGAACCTCGACCTCGGTCTTTCCATTGCCTCGGATTTCGGCGAGAGAATAAGGAGGGCTAGGGAAAAAAGAGGATGGAAGCGGGAGGAACTCGCAAAAAAACTATTTGAAAAGGAGTCCGTAATGCACAGGATTGAAGCCGGAAATTTCAAGCCGGATGACAGGCTAATTGAAAGGATTGAATCGTTGCTCGGAATTTCCCTCAGGGAAAAGGAAGAGGACTGAAAGGGTGAATGCGTGGATTCCCTTTTGTTGATTTTGTGCACCGCGGCATTCCTGGCTTTCCTCATTGTTTCCACCCGCTTCATTAAAAGGCACGCCGATTCAGAAACATACTTCATTCTCTCGATGGTGCGGCTTAAAAGAGCCATTCCAGTGATAAAAAAGTTCTCCTTTCTGGGAAAATTCCTTTCGCTTGTTTCAATTGCAGGGCTTGTTCTCGGTTTTGGAATTCCCGCAGTCGATTTCCTTTTCGCCAGGAAATTCCGCAGGGCAAAGCGTGCAGCGCTTCTCTCTGCTTCCTTCGTTCTGCTCTATGCGTTTTTCAGTCTGCTGGGAATTGGAACGCACATTTTTGGGGCGGGTCTTTCCCCCCTATACCCCGGGGCATTCGCTCTTTTTGGACTGATGGGTTTTGCTCTCATAAACCTTGCGGACCAGGGCATTCACATTCTCCTCAGGGCATTCCAGGGACAGCCGAGCTGCCCCGGCGTGATGCCCGTGATTCCCGGGGTGCAGATTCCCAAAGTGCCCATAGTGATTCCGCTTTACGTCTGGGCGGTTTTCCTCATAATACTCACAATACACGAGGGAAGCCACGGAATAGTTGCATTGCGTCACAAAATAAAACCCAAGAGCGCGGGCCTGCTCCTGCTGGGCTTGATTCCGATAGGCGCTTTTGTAGAGCCGGACGACGCGCAGTTCAAGAAAGCGAGCGAGAGGAAGCAGTTGAGCGTTTATTCTGCAGGGCCGTCGGCAAACCTTTTCACTTTTGTCCTGTTTTTCGCGGTTTACCTTCTCGTGCTCAATTTTTACGCTTTGCCCGTGATTAACGAAATAAACGCGTTCTATGAAACGGGAATAGACCACGTTGAAATTGCCTCGGTGCAGGAAGAGGTTGAATTCTGCCAGGAAAAGGAGGCATCACCGGCATTCGGCGTTCTCCGCGAGGGAATGCGCGTGCTCGAAATAAATGGTGAGACAGTAAAATCGAACGTGGACGTGAGCAACGCGCTGCTGGCGCTGTCCTCCGCCTCTCTTCAGAGCGGAATTCCGCAAAATTACACCATAAAAGTGGAAACCGAAGCCGGAGAGATTCTCGAGAAGGAGCTTTCGCTGAGCGAGAGGTTCGGCTTCGCGGGCTTCCAGGTAAAAAACGTAAAAAAGCCGGGTTTTTCTCCCCCCCCGGAATACGAGCAGACAGTTGAATTCGTGAGGTTTGTTGCCGGCTTCCTTTCATGGCTCTTTATACTGAGCCTCATTCTCGCGATTGTCAATTTTTTGCCGCTGCCGCTTTTCGACGGCGGAAGGATTGTTCCAATCCTCCTGCTTCCCTATTTCTCGTCAGCAAGGCATCCCCCGGAAAAAACAAAGAAGGTAATTTCCGTAACGCTTCTCTTCATTGTCCTCGCGCTCCTCCTCCTCAACGCGCTGCCGTTTTTCTTCCTCTAAATGCGCCCGAGCGCGGGGGAAAAAAGAAATAGAAAAAAGAAAAAAATAAAAAAAAGAAAGGGAAAAAGGGGTGGAAATTCACTTTATGAAGTCTATTTCCAGGTCCCTTGTGCCGTACTTTTTCGGGCCGCCTCCGGCAACCCTGCTGGAGGGTCCCTTTATGTAGGGCGACGTTACACCTGTGAAGATTGTTATTACCTCTATTTTGTTCTCGAAGGTAGGATCCACCCTGGAACCCCATATCACCTGCGCTTTCGGGTCAATCTTCTCCGTGAGCATTTCTCCCACGGCGTTGGCTTCCCCCAGAGTGAGTTCCGGCCCGCCTGTAATGTGAATCAATGCGCCTGTTGAACCCGTAATGTCCACGTCCAGCAGTGCGTTCTTGAGCGTGTCGTCGACAACCTCGTTCACTTTGTCCACTGACTTGCTTTCTCCGACAGCGATAACGCTCAGCCCTTGGTTGCTCATTACCGCCCTCACATCGGCATAGTCCAGGTTTATGAGGGATGGTTGCGTAATTGTTTCGGTTATTCCTCGCACGGTGCGGGCAATCACTTCGTCCGCAACCTTAAAAGCGTCCTGTATTGGCAGATTTGGCACCAGTTCAACCAAGCGGTTGTTGTCGATTACAACTACCGTATCTGTAACGCCCTGCAGGGAATTTATGCCCTCTTCCGCTTTTGACAAACGGGCTTTTTCCAGGGCAAAAGGATATGTGACAATGCCTATTACGATTGCTCCCTGCTCCTTTGCTATTTCTGCGATAATCGGCGCTGAGCCCGTTCCTGTTCCCCCGCCCATTCCCGCGCTGAGGAACAACATGTCCACTCCGTTGAGTATTTCCTCCAGAGCAGAGCGGGAGACTTCCGCGGCTTTGGCTCCTATTTCAGGGTAGCCGCCGGCGCCGAGTCCGCGGGTAACACTCTTGCCGATGAGAACCTTTGTCAGCTCGTCGTTTATCAGGGAGAGGTGCTGCTTGTCGGTGTTGACTGCAACAAGCTGCGCGCCGCTGACGCCCATGTTTGCAAGCCTGTTAACAGCATTTGAGCCCGCACCCCCTGTTCCAATTACCATTATTTTCGGCGTGCCGAACTCCTCGAGTTTGTCTTCCTCGGCAGTGGCACGGTCCATAGCGTTTTCAACAATGCTCTTCAAAAAATCACCCCTTTTTCCATAGGAAAGCGTTAAACGATAATATTATGCCCAATCTCCTTTAAATAGGTTTTGTTTTCCAAAAGGGGGCAGATTAACACTCCTTTCCATTCGACGCCAAATGTTAATGAAAAACTGAATTATGTATACTTATTTTTTCAGTTTTTCTAACTTTTTCAGGCGTTATTTTTCGCTATTGAAACCATTTTTCGCCCTTTATATGCCTTTCCCACACTTCTGCGCCTTTGCGTTGCCCTTTTTCCTGAAAAAGGGGTTTTTCACGGCTTTTTCGGCGGAAAAAGAAAAAATGCTCTTTTTTCACGCCTTTCGGGGAAATTTAATGCTTTTTTCGTGAAATTTTCCGGGGGCGTGAAAGCCGGGCGGGAATTCTATGTTATGTATAAGTAGTTCTCGGGGCACGTTTCCCGCTGTTTTTCGCGCTCCGCCTGCCCGCGCCGGCAGGCGGCCGAATAAGTGTTTTTAATCCTTTGCGCTTTAATTATTAGAACTCGATTCTGCAAATTAACACAAAAAATAACACATTGCCAAACCAGGGAATCAGTGAACGCGTGTCCAGGTAGCTCAGTTGGTAGAGCAGCTGGCTGTTAACCAGCAGGTCGTCGGTTCAAGTCCGACCCTGGACGCTTTCTCTTTATTAATATTATCTACTATAATTTAAGAGTTAAAAGTGGTTAAAATGAAGAAAACCGCGGAGCAGTCTGCCTGCAGGGAGTTCGGTCCGGCGCCGGAGTTCAAAACGCTTTACTGGATTAACTTTTTCGGGGCATTCGCCTTTCTTGCTCTTGTCTGGCTTTTCCCGGCAGTGCTCTTCGCGCCGCCGTTCATTTCCGTTCCCTCCCTTGTCATCGCGCTGGCAGTGTTCCTGTTCACGGCTTGGTGGATTCCGAAATACTGTTCTTCCATAACATACAGCCTTACGGGCACCGAGATAACGTGGAGGCGCGGCGTCTGGTTCAGGACCACGGGCATAGTGCCCTACAACAGGATTACAAACGTTGACATCGCCCAAGGACCTGTTTCAAGGGCGCTCGGCATTGCAGCGCTCAAGGTGCAGACTGCCGGCTATTCCGCCAATAAAATGAACGCGGAACTGAAACTCGAGGGAATAAGGAATTTTGAGGAGCTCAGAGAGATAATAATTGATTTTGTGCGTAGCAGGAAGCCGGTCGCGGTGGAATCTTTCGAAACCGAGGAAACCGGCGAAAAAATACTTAAAGAGCTCGTGGCAATCAGGAAGTTGCTGGCGAGGAAAAAATGAGGTTTTCCCGAAACCAGGGCGGATTTCAATATTTTTAAATTAATTTTTGTGCCTATTTCTGATTGTGCCGGGAAAAGGCTTGCTCGAAAGACTTGAATCGGATTTTGTCCTTTGCGCCGAGGGCTACCTGTTTGAATTAGAGCGCCGGGGGTACGTGAAAGCCGGGCCGTTTGTCCCGGAAGCCGTGCTCGACTACCCCGCAGCAGTGGAGGAACTGCACCGCGAGTTTTTGCGCGCGGGCTCGGACGTAATCGAGGCATTCACCTACTACGCACACCGCGGAAAACTGAAAGTGATTGGAAGGGAATCAGAACTCGAAAAAATGAACCGCAGGGCACTGCGAATAGCAAAAAAGGTTGCCCTTGAAGGAAAAGCCTTGCTCGCGGGCAACATATGCAACACCTGGGTGTACAACCCGGAAGAGCCGGAAACACATGAAACCGTGAGGGAAATGTTCACGGAGCAGGTGAAATGGGCAAAAGAGGAGGGCGTCGATTTCGTGATAGCGGAAACAATCGACTACTTCGGGGAAGCGCTGATCGCGCTCGAAGTAATCAAGTCCTTTGAATTGCCCGCAGTGGTCACGTTCATACCCGACCTGAGAGAAACAAGGGACGGGCATTCCTGGGAGAACGCCTGCAGGAAACTGGAGAAATCCGGAGCCGATGTTGTCGGCTTGAACTGCGGCATGGGTCCGGCGACAATGCTTCCGCTGCTCGAAAAGGCAAGGAAAAAGGTGAAGGGCAGTCTCGCCGCACTGCCCGTCCCTTACCGTACCAGTCCGCGGGAGTCCACTTTCCAAAAACTGAAAGACGGGAAAGGAAAACAGGCATTTCCCCTGAACCTTGAGCCCTTCCTCTTGAACCGGGAGGAGGTGGCGGAATTTGCAGTGAAAGCCAGAAAACTCGGTGTAAACTACCTCGGCTTGTGCTGCGGTAATGCCCCGCATTTCACGAGGGCGATGGCGGAAGCGCTCGGCAGAACTGTTCCGGCAAGCAGGTATTCGCCGGACATGTCGAAGCACGCAATGCTGGGCGCTGAAGATTTTGTGAGAAAGCAGGATAAAGAGCGGCTTGCGGACTGGAAAGGGGCAAAAGCCCATACCTGAAAATTCATTTCACTTGCGCCAGCCGAGTATTCTGTCCAGCGGGCTTTTCTTCAATCCGAGCATTTTTTCCACTTTGTTTTTCAGGTCGCTTTCTTCGGGAACGCCGACAATTCTTTTCACCTCGTTTCCTCCCTGGTCCAAGAAGATTATTGTCGGAGTCGCGTTTATGTTCATTTCTCCCACTAAAACTTTCCCCTCTCTTGTTTTTGTCCTGACTTTCCTGAATTCGAGACCCTTTCCGGAATAGTTTCTGGCGATTTTTTTGACTATCCTTTCCGCCTTCGGGCAGACAGGGCAGCGCGATGATACGAACAAAAGCAATTCCACGGTTTCACTTCACGAAAAGCATGCAGTGGCAGTAGCCCTGCCTTCTTATTTCTTCTCTGTGGTAAGCGCAGGGGCAGATTATTTTCTTGTCTTTTTCCCTGTCGCCGGTGGTTCGCCTGCAGGGGCAGTACCTTTCGCCCTCTCTTTTTTCGTTTTCCAGCAGTCTTTTCACATTGCCTTCCACAATTTTCTTCTCCGGATTCAGTCTGAACCCGTTTTCCTCTGCGTATCTTTTGCATTCTTCCACGAGTTCTTTTTCCTTTTTGTTTATTTTACCGCTTCCTTTTTCAATTCAGGTTTTCTTCCAGCCACGCCCGCATGCGGTTTTCGGGAATTGCCCCGACGAATCCCGCGGCAACCCTGCCGTTCTTGAACATTTTAACTGCGGGAATGCTGGAAATGTTGTAGGCATTGCTTGTAAGGGGGGAGTGCTGTATGTCGAGCTTTGCCAGCGTAAATTTTCCCCCGTATTCCCGGGCAATCTTTTCCAGCATTGGGCTTATAATCCTGCAGGGCATGCACCAGTCCGCGTGAAAGTCCACGACAACAGGCACTTTCTTCGACCTCTCCAGTACTTCTTCTCTGAAATTTGAATCGCTGACTTCCATTTTAGGGTCTGCGCTTGTAATGAACCTTTTGTTTAGGATTTCCCTTATCTTTTTTTGCCTTATTTCGTCCAATTCACTCATTGCTCCACTCCCGGTTCAAAAACATGTTTTTTTCCTTCTCGCCAAAAAGCAGGGAATATAACATCAATGGGGCAATAAAATTAAAAAATGCAGTCAGTTAATGCTGGTTATGGGCTCTTGTTTCGGGGAGAATAATGATTTTTGAACTCGCTGCATTTGTTGTTTCGGTTTCGCTGGTGTTAATTTTTTCGAGGAAAAGCCTTCCCGCGGCGCTTTTCCTGGGCGCATTGTCCCTCGGTCTCCTGCTTCTCCCCCTCGGGGAAATGCTTTCACAGTTCGTTTTTACCATTACAGAGCCTTCAATTGTCCTTCTTGCCCTTGCCGTTGGAATAATTCCTTTAATCGGCGGAACAATGGAGGAAACCGGTCAAATGGACAATCTGGTCAGAAACCTGAGAATCGGAAAAAAGCCCTTCCTTGCCTTTGCGCCGGCATTGCTCGGAATGCTTCCAATGCCCGGCGGAGCGCTGATGTCGGCTCCGTTAATTGAAAAAGCCGGGAAGGAAATTGCCGCGAAACTGAAAGTTGCAATCAATGTGTGGTTCAGGCACATACTCCTGCTCGTTTACCCCCTCGCCCCGAGCCTTATCGCCTCGGCAAAAATTGCGGGAGTCGAGCTTTATTCCGCCATCGCGTTCCTTTTCCCCTTCTTTCTGTTCTCCCTGCTGCTGGGTTACTGGTTTTTCCTGAGAAAGGCAGGCGGGAAAATAGATTACAGCGAAAGATTCTCCCTCAAGTGGCTGCTTGTTCCCTTGGCGGTAATCCTTTCCGCGCCGCTGCTCGATTTCGCTCTCAGGGCTTTTTTCAATCCGCAGATAGCGGAAGCCGCCACGGTGCTTGCTGTTTCCTTCGGCTTGCTCCTTGCCTTTATTGCAGGAAAGCCGGGCACGAAAAGATTAAGAAAGGTTTTCGTTGAAATGACTCCCTGGAATTTCTCGCTCATAATTTTCGGGATGTTTTTCTTCCTGCACGTGTTCCAGGCTTCGCCTCTGCCGGAACTGCTTGCTGCACTTCCTTTGAATGCCGCAACTCTTTTGGTTCCCGTCGGCTTCTTTTTGGGGTTTGCAACCGGCAGGATTCAGGTGCCGGCATCCATAGTAATCCCCATATTCCTCGCGAAATACTCCCTGGCATCGATGCCCCTGCCCGGCTTTGCGGTAATGTATTTCTCCGTGTTTCTGGGCTATGCGATATCGCCGGTGCACCCGTGTGTCTCGGTTTCTCTGGCTTACTTCGGAGCGGGTTTCAGCAATTACCTCAAGACCCTTGCGGTTCCGGCTCTGCTGGCGCTCGCTGTTTCCTTTTTTCTCGCGCTCTCCCTTGCATAAATTAAGTTAGGCATGCCTAATTTCACAAAAGGTTTTTAAACACATCAGGCATTCCTAACTTATAGGACTGCTTTCAGGGTTTTGCCTGTGAGAAAGAAAACAATCGAGGATTACCTTTTGTCGGTTTATTTTATTTACGAGGAGCAATCCGACAAGTCAGAGGGAGTGAAATCGGCGGAGGTTGCAAAACTGCTCGGGATTTCAAAGCCGAGCGTTTCCGAGGCAGTGGGAAAACTGAAGAAAATGAAACTGGTGAAGGCAAAGCCCTACGGCAACATTTTTTTCACCAGAAAGGGGCTGAAAGAGGTGAGAAAAATTGTTCACGCGCGCAGGGTAATCGGCGTGTTCCTTGTCAAGTGCCTTGGATTCGACCCCGACAAAATATACGACGACATCCACGTGCTGGAGCACGCGCTCTCCGACAAAGTTGTGAGGAAACTGGACAAGTTTGTGGGGCACCCCAAGGTCTGCCCCCACGGAAAAAAAATCCACGTGCTGGGGATGAAGAGTGAGTGAAAAAGTCAGGTTAAAAAAATTAAAGCCAAAAAAAAACCAGCGATGGTTGCGGAGGTAATCTGAATGGCTGAACCGCTTGCAGAGGTCAAGGAAGGCAGAGAAGTGGAAATTAAGGAAATCAGGAGCGGCAGGTGCTTGAAGAAAAGACTGAGCGAACTCGGCTTATACGAGGGAACGAAAGTTGTGGTGAAAAAGAACGACGTTTTCGGTCCCGTGGTGATAAAGGTTCTCGATTCAACGCTTGCCCTCGGCAGGGGCGAGGCGCTCAAAATACTGGTGGAATAAATGGAAGAGTTTACCGTTGCACTGGCGGGAAACCCCAATGTGGGAAAATCGACACTGTTCAACGCCCTTACAGGGCTGAGGCAGCACGTGGGAAACTGGCCGGGAAAAACAGTGGAAAAAAAGGAAGGAATCCTTGTTCGCAGGGGAAAAAAAATCAGAGTAGTTGACCTGCCCGGCGCCTACAGCCTCACGGCTTACTCGGCGGAGGAAATAATCGCGAGGAATTACATTGTTGAGGAAAGCCCCGATGCCGTAATTCACATAGTCGATGTAGCCAACCTTGAAAGGAACCTCTACCTTACAGTCCAACTGATTGAACTGGGAGCAAACGTTGTGGTCGCATTGAATATGGTCAAACTCGCCGAAGCGCAGGGCATAAAAATCAACGAAAAAAGGCTTTCAAGACTTTTCGGTATACCTGTTAAGAAAATCGAAGCGAACAGGAATTCCGGCATCAGCGAACTGATGGACAAGGTTCTCTCCTCGGGCAAAAAACCGAAAAGAAGAAAACCGATTATTGGGTACGGAAACGAAATAGAAGACCATCTTGCCAAAACGGAAAAATTCATAAAGGAAACAATAAAACTTCCGGAAAAATACAGCCCGAAGTGGATTGCACTGAAAGTGCTGGAGAACGACAGGGAAGTAATAAAATTGGTGGAAGCCCTGGACGGCGGAAAAGATGTGCTGGAAAAGGCGGAAAAGGACAGGAAGCATTTGGAGAACGTGTTCGGAAAGGACGTGGACACAGCGATTGCCGATGCCAGGTACGGCTTTGTCATGGGCGCAGTTAAGGAATCCGCAAGCAGAACCTGTCCCGACAGGCTCTGCTTTTCAGAAAGAATGGACAGGGTCCTGCTGAACAAAACGCTCGGAATCCCGATTTTTTTGGCAATAGTGTGGCTGATGTTCACTATCACATTTGAAGTAGGACGCCCGTTTGTTGAATTAATTGACGGGTTTTTTGCAGCAGCGGGCGAGAATGCCGCATCACTCATTGCCGGAACAAATTCTCCCGCGTGGCTTTCTTCATTTGTATCGGACGGCGTAATCGGGGGAATAGGAAGCATTTTGGTGTTCCTTCCGAACATTGCGCTTTTGTTCCTCATAATCGCTTTTTTGGAGGATTCGGGATACCTGGCAAGGGCAGCGTTTATAATGGACAGGCTTATGCACAAAATCGGGCTGCACGGCAAATCCTTCATTCCAATGCTTTTGGGCTTCGGATGCAATGTGCCCGCGGTAATGGCCACCCGCACGCTTGAAAGCAGAAAGGACCGCATACTGACAATACTCATAAATCCATTGATGTCCTGTTCGGCAAGACTGCCTGTTTACGTGCTTTTCGCCGGCGCGTTCTTCTCCGAAAACCAGGGCATTGTGATATTCTCCCTTTACCTTACAGGCATAATGCTGGCGATTCTCATGGGATTGCTGTTCAAGAAATTGTTCTTCAAGGGTCTTTCAAGCCCTTTTGTAATGGAACTGCCGCCTTACAGGCTGCCGACAATAACCGGCTTGGCAATACACACATGGGAAAGAAGCAAGCAATTTGTCGTAAGAGCCGGAACAATAATCTTCGCCGCCGTAATACTGATATGGTTTTTGGCAAACCTGCCTTTGGGAGTGGAATACGCTTCACAGCAGAGCGTGGTGGGACAGATAGGAACGGCAATTGCCCCGGTTTTCGAGCCATTGGGCTTTGGAAACTGGCAGTCCGCCGTTTCCCTTGTTTTCGGCGTTGTGGCAAAAGAGGTTGTAGTGGGAACCTTCGGCACTCTCTACGGGGTGGGGGAGGAAGGGATTGGGGAAGCGTTAAAGCGGGATTTCACGCCGCTTTCAGCATATTCCTTCATGCTGACGACCCTTATTTACATTCCATGCATTGCAACGATTGCGGTAATCAAAAAAGAGACCGGGAGCTGGAAGTGGACTGCTCTGGCAATAACATACAGTTTGGTTCTTGCGTGGATTGTTTCATTCGTTTTCTACCAGGGAGGGCTGCTTCTTGGATTTGGCTGATTTTCTGTGGACCATGGCATTTTTCCTGACGGGAATTGCTTCGGCGTACTTCGTCTGCAGGAGCATTAAAAAGCAGCTGGAGGAGAAAAGCAACTGCACCGGCTGTCCTTTCAGGGGAAAATGCATAAGAGTAGAATAATTTTTTGCCTTATTCCATTATCTTTTTTATTTGCCCCGACAGGTTCACCCTGTTTGTCTTGCCTTTCTTTTGCCTTTCAATTATTCCCCTGTCCTCGAGCTTTTGCAGAACGCGGGTTGTTCTCACCCTGCTCAATTCTGCCAGAACGCCGATTTTTGCCTGCCCGAGCTCCTTGTTCTTCAAAAGAAGTTTTACCACTTTTTCCTCGTCGGCATTCAACAACTTCAAAAAAGGCTCAAGCGCTTTTTCAAAGGATTTGTTGTTTCTGTAATTTCTCACAATCCTGTCAATAAGGAAATAATAAGCGAAAGAACCCACAAAAAGACCGGCGGAAGCAACCATTATTATTACAACAGGAATTGTTTCAGTGCAGCTGCAGAAATCCCCGGTCTGGAGCATTGAGTAGGTGTAAAAAACAGCGATGGAAACCACAAACAGGAATCCTGTAATCAGCCCGATCGCAAGGGTTATGTCTTTTATGCCCGTTTTCTCCATTCCTGTCACGATTTCATTTTTTGAAACAAAAGTATATATATTGTTTCAGAAGAGATTATCATAAAAAGGTTAAAAAATTTTCGATGCAAGCGGTGACCGGATGGATTTCAGGGAAAAAGGGGTTTTTCTGTGCCTGGCGGCTTTTTTGCTCCTGGCATTCCCTAACAGCGTTTTTGCTGAAAGTGACGGAGAAAAAAATTGCGCGGTTTATTTTACCAAAATCGGCTGTCCCGTTTGCTCGAAGACCGATCCAGAGGCGCTCGGAAGCTGGCCGGAAAAGTACAAGAACCTGGTCATAATAGAATATGTTTTTGAGAGCTGGAGCAGCGAGAACGCGGAACTTCTCTGGGAATATGCAACCAGCTTCGGTTTTTCTTCCTCGGTTCCGACCATCGTGTTCGAAAAAGAGCACGCGCAGGGGCTGCCGCCGCTCGCCGACATAGAAGCAAAAATTCCCTCTGTCGGAAAAAAGTGCCGTTTTCTGGACGAACCAAAAAGTTTTGAAGAAACAGACCTCGGCGACCTCCCGGCAGAGCCAAAGGTTTGGGCAAACGGAAGGGTTTTAATAAGGCTCGGAAAAGGGAACGTCGAGAGCGATTTTCTCAAAGAAGTGCTTTTCACTCAAAACCTTTCCGAAACGCTGTGGGAATCGGATTACAGGATTGCTGAAATTGAAGCGTCGCCGGAGGCAATTTCCTACGGGCAAATCGATTTCAAAAAAGCTTTCAGAATAGGGGACAGCTGGGTTTTGAAATGCAATGAAGAAATAGCCCCGAATCCGGCAGCCACTCCCACTCCAACAGCCACTCCTGTCCCGGCTGCCACTTCCAACCCCGGCAGCGGAAACGGGAACAGCGGCGGCAGCGAAGGAAATGGTTTTTACAGCGTTGTGTTAGTTTCCGTAATAGGAGTTGCTGCGCTTGTCCTATTGCTTTTTGCTTTCATTGCGTTCAGGATAAAAGCAGGGGGCGTTAAAAAATGACAGCCGAGCTCACAATACCGGCAATAGTTTCCCTTGCGGCGGTTGATGCTGTCAACCCCTGCGCTATTGCAGTGCTCACATTAATGCTCATTGCTTTTTTAACCCACAACCCAAAGGAAAGGAAAAGGGCATTGCTTGCAGGGCTCTCCTTCACTTCTGCGGTTTACATTCTGTACCTTTTTTATGCGGTGATATTAATAGGAGTGCTGAACGCGAGCACAGAGGTCTTCGGTCCAATAGAGGGCTGGATTTACGGCGGCTTCAGTCTTTTCGCAATAGCGCTGGGCTGCTCCAACATTAAGGATTTCACATGGTATAGGCCAGGGGGGCTAATGACCGAAATGCCGCTGAAATGGCGCCCCAAAATTAAAAAAATAATGAGCGGCGTCACAAGCGTAAAAGGCGCTTTTTTGGTGGGGTTGTTTGTCACATTGTTTCTGCTGCCCTGCACCGCCGGTCCCCTGGTGACTGCCTGCGTTTTGCTTATGAGGTACGGCATTGCCGGGGCTTTGCCGTGGCTTCTTTTATACAATGCAATATTCGTTTTGCCAATGCTTGCAATTGCCCTTGGATTGTATGCTGGCTTGCTCTTGGTTGAGAATGTGGCGGAATGGAAGGACAGGAACATAAAATACCTGCACCTGACAGCGGGCAGCATAATGCTCCTCATAGGGCTTTACCTTGCATGGGAGTCCGAAAACATAATTTCGCTTCTTGTCGGCGGCTTTGAACTGAATTTTTTCAGAATTGGCTTGATTGAGGTCCCTGTTCTCTTCATTTTCTTTTACCTGACCAGGAAAAGGGGGCAAAAATAGTTTTTCTCCCTTATTTCCAATTTTGTTTCAAAGCCCCGCTTTTTCCGCAATCTCCTCGAAGAAAACCCTTGTTTCCGGCTTGAATTCAATCACCGGCTTTAATTCCACGAGCGCGTCCACAAAGCTTCTGTCGTAAGGTATTTTTGCCAGCACTTTTGCGTTTTTTTCACCGGCGAATTCCTCTATTTTTTGAGTGAATGCCGGATTCAAATCGTGCTTGTTTATCACAATGCCGAAGGGAATCCCGAAATGCTCTACAACGCCCAGAACTCTTTCGAGGTCAGACAAAGCCGAGGGACTCGGCTCAGTGACAGCGACAACAAAATCGCTTCCCGTAACGGATGCAATGACAGGACAGCCTATTCCTGCAGCGGAATCAATGACCATTAATTCGCTTTCTCCGGCGTGCTTTTCGGTTTCCCTTTTCACCTCCGCAACAACCTTCCCGCTTCCGGATTCCCCCATCTTGAGCTGGGCTGAAACAACAATGAAACCCTGCCTTGTTTTTCCGACCGAAAGCTCGGCGTTTTCGCATTCCCGCATTTCAATCGCGCCTTGCGGGCACGCCAGGGCGCAGGCGCCGCAGCCCTCGCACTTCAACTGGCTGACGGAAAATTCCGAGCCCTTTTCATTTATTGCACCGAAATAGCAGGTTTTTTTGCATGTCCCGCAGGAAACGCATTTCTTTTTGTCAATGAACGCCTTTTTTCCGGTTGCAATTTTCCTTTTCTCGGTTCTGTTCTCGTCCACTCCCAATGCAAGGGAAAGGTTCGAGGCATCAACATCGCAGTCAGCGCACACTATTTTCTTTCTCTCGGAAAGCAGTACCGCCAGCGAAGCGGCAATACTGCTTTTTCCCACGCCGCCTTTTCCGCTTAAAACGCAGACCTTTTTCATTCAACCAGCCCCGCTGTTTTTTCAATGCTTTCATGCTCCACCGGCTTTCCGGCGGAATAAGATTCCATTATTTTTTTGGAGTAAGGCATTCTCGCGATTATTTTTGTTTTTTTGTCCGAGCAGATTTTTTCAACCAATTCGTCTTTTCCTATTCCCGACCTGTTCAGGAATACGCTTCCTTTTACTTCCAGGACATGCAGTAATTCAAGTATGAGCCCGAGGTCGTGTGCGCCGAGAGGAGTCGGCTCCGCGACTGCAATTGCGAAACCGCTTCCCTCCAGCGCGGAGATTACATCGCAATGCGTTCCGGCAGCGGTGTCGACAATAACGTAATCGAATTCCTTTTCCTTTTCTTTTATTAATTCGTTTAATTTTTTCACAACGAGCTCTGAAACGGGCTCGCCTATTTTGAGTTCTCCCGACAAAAGGCTTATTCCCTTTCCTTTTCCCTCGAAAATCCTTCCGACCTCTTTTTCCTTCCATTCAACAGCGTTTTCAGGGCACGCCAGGGCGCAGGCGCCGCAGCCGCTGCACATTTTTTCCAGAACCAGCGGCTTTCCCGAAACCATTGCGATTGCGTTGTATGCGCACACGGAAGCGCATTTCCCGCAGCCGGTGCATTTTGAATCGTTGATTTTTACCACTCTCTGCTTTACCACTGCTATTTCCTTTCTTTCGATTCCGAGAATCAGGTGGTCGTTGGGGCAGTCTGCATCGGCATCCGCCAGAAGCACGCGGTGCCGTTTTCCGAGTTCAACCGCGAGCGCTGTGGCAATAGTGCTCTTTCCCGTGCCGCCCTTTCCACCAGTAACCGCGATTCTCTTCATTGTTCCCACATCCTGAACCCCTTTGGCTTTACAAATTCACGCACCCTGAACAAGTGGCTCTTGCACTTGCAGTCACTGCAGCCAAAGCCCTTTACGGGAAAGCCGCGCTTGGCAATTTTTTCCACTGTACCGCATTCCTCTTTTTTTGAGGACTCTTTGTAGAATGCTTTTTCCAGTTTCGCGTTACTGTTGCCGAGAAAAAAATCGATATGCCAGTGCTTTTTTTTCCTGCTGCGGAAATGCCTCCCGATTCTTTTCTCCAGCGAATTCATCGCGGAGCCGACGTAAACGTAGTGTCCCTTGGGGAAAAAAATTTTCCCGAGAGCGCCTGTTTTGATTTCCGAATCCTTCCCGAGACCGATGAGAAGGCAGTAGGTTCCCTTCATATATTGATTACCTTTCCCGTTCCGTTTTCAATGAATTTTTCCCCGTATTCCTGCCGTAACATTTCCCTCGCCAAATCCCCACTGCAGTGCGAGGGAGCAATGCGTTCAACTCCCAGTTCCCTGAATTTCTGGACGATTCCTTTGATTTCGGTTTCGCTTTTGCCGAGCAGGTGGAATCCCCCCATGACCAGGAACACTTTTTCTCCTGTCGCTTCCTTTGCCTTTTCAATTATTTTCACTATGCCGGGATGCGCGCAGCCCGTGACAACGACAAGCCCTTTGCGGGTTCTCACTATAAGGGACTGCTCTTTTATTGAAAGTCCGAGTTCGCCTGTCGAAAGCGCGTTCCCGGAAACTTTTGCCGGACCGCTCACTTCCGTAACGCTCGCCCCGCGCGATTTAATTCTTTCCTTGAATTCCTGGGGAAAGGATGCCGACACAAAAACGTTCAAATCGCTGTTTATTTCAAGCACTCCAAACAATCCGCCGGTGTGGTCCCCGTGAATGTGCGATAAAACTATCGAATCGATTTCCCCCGGTTTAATGTTCAATTTTTCCATGTTTGACAGGAGGATTTCCGCATTTCCCCCCGTGTCGAACAGTATGTTCCCGTTCTGGGTTTTCACCAGGCACGAGAAACCCCAGTCTGTCCTCAGCCCGGGAATGCCCTCATAATTGTCGTAAATTGTTATGAGGCTCAGTTCCCTGTTTGAATCATTTTCCGCAATTTGAACGGTTTCCTCCGTTTTTTCACCCCCCTCTGCTTCACTCTTTTCCTCCATTTCTTCAAAGCAGCCTGAAAAGAGCATTAACACAATTGCTGCGAAAGCAATTATTCCCTTCATTATTTCTCCTTTGATAAAAATTCCCGGTTAAAAATGCTCGCAGGTTGACTCCGAGCCCTTTAATTTCCCCTTCAGATAATCATCGATAACTTTGTCAATTTCACCGCTCACTCCCGCAATCACTTCAATTCCGAGTTCTCCGAACAGGTCCATGGCTCTCGGACCTATTCCCTGGCAGATTATTTTTCGGGCGCCTTTTTCGTTAAGGAACCTTGGAATCATTCCCGGCTGGTGCGGCGGGCTTCCTATTTCGCTCCTGCTTTTCAGTTTTCCGTTTTCTTCCTCGAACAAAACGTATTTTTCACACCTGCCGAAGTGTTGGGATACAGCGCTTCCGTCGCAGGAGATTGCTATTTTCACTGCTGCCCTCTCCTTCCTCTTCCGAATCCGCGCCCCGCGCCTCTGGCTCTCCCGAGTCCTGCCCTGCCCATTCCGCGCATTCCGAAATTGGGGCTGACGGAGGCATTGCCTGTTTCCTTGAGCGCTCCCTCTGCCATTTTTTTTACCGCTTCCTGGATTCCCATTCCGGAGGCGGGATAGAACTTTATTCCAGATTGCTTGAATACCGCGAAAGCGTTCGGTCCAACGTTGCCCGAAATAACCGCCTGCACGCCCTGGTTTATGACCGTCTGTGCAGCGGCAATTCCCGCTCCGCCTGCGGCATTCATTGCGTCATTCCCGACAAACTCGTGTTTTTTTATTTCAGAGTCCTCGACCTCCGCTATTATAAAACCCGGGCATCTCCCGAACACCGGGTTCACCTGCCCGTTTATGTCCTCTGAGTTAGCGCTTATTGCAACCTTCATTTTTCCTCACCTTCCTTTTTTTCTTCCTGAGTTTCCACTTCCATTTTTTGCCTTCCCAGTCCCTTGAATCCGAAGAATGCCAGCAGTGCAGCGGCAAGAAGCAAGAGCACTGCCAGTTTGTTTTCAGCGTAGAGCAATGCAAGCAATGCGAACAAAGCCGGGAAAACATAGCGCCTGTACCAGCATTTCCCGAGAGTGCCGGTGTAATAAAAGAAAAGGGCGAAAAGGAAGACAACTACCGGTGCAAGCAATTGGTTAAATCCATTCATTTCCATTCAACTCCTTCCAATCTTTTTTTCCAGCCAGCCGATCTTGATTTTTTCCGTGTTGTCGAATTCCGGCACATACGGCTTTATGTCAAGCAAGGGCGTTCCGTCAAGGCAGTCAATGCCTTCAACCGTGAGAATGTTTCCGTTCACTTCCACAAGCCTTACAACCGACAACCCCAGCGGGTTTGGCCTGTTGGGAGCCCGTGTTGCAAAGAGCCCTTTTTTGTTATTGTCCAGAAAGGGTTTCACTGAAAGGCTGTATCCTTTTGATTGGTGGAATGCATAGAGCAGTATTATGTGTGAAAAACCCTCAATGTCCTTCAAGCCATCCGAGAATTCCTTGAACACTTCCACTTTTCCGGCAGCGCTTGATTTTAACGGCTGAATGGGGGTTTTGCTTTTTTCCGTGAAGGGAGAGCGTATAATTCCAATCTGCTTCATTGCAATTTCCATTTTTTCAGACCTTTTACTTTTAAAGTATCTGTTATCTCTCCCTTGTCATGGGAGACCCGCATTTGGGGCATTTTTGCTCGTAGCAGGGAATTCCTCTCGCGTGCGGCGCTTTTTCGCCGCAGTTTGGGCAAACGCAGTTTCCGCCTGGTCCCAGCCCGTAGCCGCCCTGTCTTCCGCGGCCTCTTTGAATCGGGTTTTGCATTCAATCACCTTTCAATTCTTTTATTTTTTGTTTTATTTTTTCAAGTTCTTTTTCCAGTTGGCTCAGTTTTTCCTCTGTTTTCCCTTTTTCCTGCATTTCCCTGGAATCACCCTGAACTGGTTTTCCCTGTGCCTGCGCAGGCTGCTGCACTAGCTGGGCTGCCCATCCCGGCACTCCTGTTGCGAGATAGCGCCACCTGAATCCGCGGCCCATGCCGCGTCCCCTTCCGGCTGCTCTCCCGTAAAAGCCCCTTCCGTAAAAGGGCGCTTGGGCTGCTGTTGCTTGGTTTCCGTTGGTGTTGACAGGCATGCAGTTCCTGAGCGTTCCGAAAGGTCCTGTTCCGTCTCCTCCTGGCATAAAATCACCTCTTTTTCTTCACCGAATATGTTCCGCCCTCGATTCTTATCGCTTTTCCGTTTGCCAGCGCGTCGGCGATTTTTTCTCCAGCCGCGTTCAGGATTCTGCTGAAAGTGCTTCTGCTTACTCCCATTTTTTTCGCCGATTTTTCCTGCTGCAGTTTTTCGAGGAATTCGAGCCTCAGCGCCTCTGTTTCCTCCACGCCAAGGCGCACTTCTTCCAGTTCGCTCAGCGGAATCGCGCGCGGCTTGAAGTATGTCGCGCCTGGCTCGGCTTCCACAAACCTGCGCTTCCTCGGACGGACCATAATGAACATATGACCATAACTCTTTTTAACCCTATCGCCGGGCAGTGTCAAGAACTCGGTGGATTTGCCCGATTTTTGCGAAAGTGTCAAATCGGTTGGTGGCAAAAGGGGGTGTTTTAAAATGCCCCTGAAACACCAAAAAAACGAATTAAAAGGAGGTGAAGAAAAGAATAAAAAGAGAAAAGTCCTAATAGGAAATGTGTTGCCAAGAGGAAACTCTAAATTACAATTTCTCGGCGTTTTGTTAGGCGTTTTTGGAATTTTCTTATTGTGGAGTGGTTATAAAGCCTTTGAAGCGAACCCTTCTTATTTAACTGGAACAGCAATGAGTGGATTTATCGGAGGAGGTCTTTCCCTACTTTTGGCGTATCTTTTTTTGCGTGAGTAGATGAGAGAGTGGAAAATAAAAAAGAACCGAATTGATATGGATTACCAACAAACCTTGCAAAAATATCAAGTTTTATTGGCTTCTAAATGGGCAATTCCATTGGCTATATTGGGTTTATTTTTTCAGATGGGTATTGCACCAAATGATGCCTTTTTTTGGGGCGGGATGATTTCTTTTGTTGTTTATTCTGAATTGGATAATAGAACTGAAAAGACAACAAAAAAACTATCTAACCTAAAAGGAAAAGTTACCAAATTAGAAAAGAAATAATCAATTCTCTATCAATCCTTTCCATTTATTCCCATTCAATTCAAGGTTTATTCCTGCTTTTTCCGCAGGTGTTTTTCCTTCCAGGTCCCGCGGGTCATCCAATTTTTAGCTCCATTTTGTTGCTTATTTTTATTATCTTAAAATTAGGGGAGTATTTGTAGCCCTTTTTCTCGTGAAATTCCCTCTTAACCAAGCCGATCTGGAGGAGTTTCTTCAACGCCTTAAAAACGGATTCACGGTAAACAATGCCGTGCTGATTCAATTTCTTATACAACTCGGTGTTTGTAAGGGGCTGCTCTGCCAGCAAGCCCAGTATTTTAAGCCTTGTCGGGTCACACAATGCCTTCAATTTTTCTGTATCCATCCAAATGTAACGCTATTGCCCGATAAATACATTTGTTGCCTGACAGGCAATAGGATTTAAATAGTTTGCCGTCCTCTTTTTTTATGGTTCAGCAATGGTTTGCGCAAACCACTGGAGGGCAGGGAACGGCGGAGTGAATGGGGGAGATTTTTGTTAGTGATTTGATTTCGATGATTTCACCCACGCGGAAAAGAATCAACAGGGAAATAAGGACTCTTGTCCCTGAATTGAATAGGGGCGGGGTTAAAATTTTAGAGGTTGGTTGTGGAAAGCATTCGCGTAAGAAATTGTTTCCTTTGACTAACTGGTTGGCAACCGATGTAAAGAGGCACGAGGGCGTGGATGCAATTGCCGATGTTACTCGTTTGCAGTTTAAGAGCAATTCTTTTGATGTTGTTTTTTGCATTGCCGTATTGGAGCATGTTTTTGAATGCAGGAAAGCAGTCAAAGAAATTCACAGAGTCCTAAAACCCAACGGCTCACTAATACTATCAGTCCCCTTCCTATACCCCATTCACGACCCTCCAAATGACTACTGGCGTTTCACCGAGTTCGGGTTAAGGGAATTGCTTTCAGGTTTTCTCGTGACAGAGGTTAAGTCCTTGGGGTTTTTGTGGAAAAGAATGCCGTTATCTTATTTTGCAAAAGCAAGAAAAGGAAAAAATGAAAATGGTGGCTTTATTTGCGTGATTTGCGGCAAGGCAACGAATAGCCCAAATGGTTTTATGAGGCACCCGATTTGCCAAAAGTGCTTTAAGGATAAGAAAAAGCGAGAGGAATGGAAACGCCAGTTGAAAATAGTCCACCCTGAATTGTTGGAAGTGGGAGATTGAGTGACTCGGAGTGCGTTGGAGATTTGGCTAGTTTTTTTCTCGGCCTGGTTGTTGGAGTGAGCCTCTGCCTTGTCACCTGCCTTTGCGGGGGGCTGACTTGCCTGGAGAGTGGCTGAATGCGTTTGGATAGAGTGTTTTCCCGCTCGGGAAGGATTAAGCCCAGGTTCTCCCATGTCAAGAATTTTTTTAGAGGAGTGTTTTTTTGGAAGAAAGCGAAAGACTTGGACGGGGAGTTAATGATTCCCTGGAGCGTGCTTGAGAAGGAAGTGTCAAGGATTTTAAGTGACCCGGAGTTCTGGGGCTATCCCTCTTCGCCGGAAGCGAGGGCGATTGAAAAGGCATTTGATGCTCTGCTTAAACGCTTGGAGTAAATTATTTCTTTTTCTTGAGCACGCCTTGCGCTGCAATCATGCCGGTTACTCCCGCGTAGACTATGCCGCGCGAGTATCCTGAGGCGTCTCCCGCCACAAAAAGGTTTGGAGCGCTTGTTTCAAGGAATTCGTCCGTGAAATACTTTGTATCATAAAATTTTATTTCCGGCGCGTAGATGAGAGTGGTGTCGGAAGCGATGCCGGGTATGACCAAGTCGAGCTTTTCAACCGCTTCAATAATGTTTGTCACTATGCGCTGGGGTAAAGCCATTGAAATGTCCCCGGGAGTAACGTCTTCAAGCGTTGGGCTTATGGGCGAGCGGCGCAGTCTTTCCCAGGTGCTCCTCCTTCCCTTCTCCAGGTCTTTGTACCTCTGGAGAATGGGCTTGCCTCCGCCGATGTTCGTGGCAAGCATTGCAATGCTTCTCCCGTATTCCGTGGAATCCTCCACTGGATCGGTCAAATGAACGCGCGTGAGCAAAGCGAGATTGGTATTGCTGCTTTTTCTCTCGTGTTCCGCGTGCCCGTTCACGAGAACAAATTGCTCGTATTTTTCCGTTGAAACGAATCCGCGAGGGTTAGTGCAGAACGTGCGCACCATGTCGTCGTAAGTGCCTGTATAAAGCCTGAATTTTGCGTCATACATTACCTTTTCGATTCCCTCGTAGACTTCGGCGGGAAATTCCACTCTCACGCCGACATCAATGGGTCCGAATTTTGTTTTCGCCCCCAGTTTTTTTGCCTGTTCCCTCAGCCAGTAGGATTTTGCCCTGCCGCAGCACGCTATGAGGTAAGCGCACGAGAATTCCCCCTTGCCCGTTTTGAGAATGAATTCCTTTCCTTTCTTTTTTATTTCCTCAACGCTTGTTTCAAGCTGGAATGAGATGCCGCTCCTTTTGAGGCTCTTGTACATTTTGTCTATTACTTTTTTTATCCTGTCAGTTCCAATATGCCTCTGTTTGCCGGCGACAAATTCTATTCCCGCCTTGTTAGCTTTACGCTTCAGTTCGCTCAGTTCTTTGCCGTTTGTTCCCGAGTACGATTTGGGTGCGCCGAAGTGCAGCATTGTTCTGTCCAGCTTGTCAATCATTCCCTGTATTTCCTTAGCGCTGAATTTCAGTTCCAGGGGTTCGCCGCCTATTTCGGGGCTTAAATTCATTTTCCCGTCGGAGTACGCGCCTGCTCCTCCAACGCCGAAGACTGCGTCTTCCCTGTATTTTGCGGCGTTCCTTTTAAGCGGCTCCTTTCCCTGTTCTATTACAAGCACGCTCTTTTTTTTGCCCGCGAGCTCGTTTGCTGCGAACAGCCCCGCGGGACCCGCTCCCACAATTATTACGTCGAATTTTTTCATCCAAAACCCATTAAGTATGCCGAGAAAAAGAATAAAAAGGGCGCTCTTTCAGCGCTTTCCGCCGACAGCGCGATGGAGCCTTCTGAGAGTTTCTCTTCCTAGTATTCCCCGTATTTCTCTTTGCTCTGCCGCTGTTATGAACCCGCTATTGACATGTCCTACAAGCGTATGTATTCTGCCAGCCATTTCAATATCGGGGTGGTGCAGCCCCACTCGGGCTATTCTGGACGCGCCATCCGAGGTCACGGAAAGCCGGTGCCTTTCTTCCTCCAGTGCTTGAACAATCCTTTCCTGCTCTTTGAATTCTAGGGGCACCACGACCTGTTTTATTTCAGCGTGCTGCCTCCTGTTAATTCTCCCGCTTTCAACCGCTTCAATAAGCGCTTTTATTTCGTGCTCCATGGCTGTCCTGGCAAATCCATTCAAATCCCTTCTCAGGGGGAGTTCTCTCAGCACTCTCCCCAGAGTGTTGCAGTAACCTGTTACTTCGCCTTCAAGAAGCCTCATTTTCAGAAAAGGCGAAGGCCTGCCTCTTCTGGTTTTCACTTCTCTCTTTTTTGTTTCCTTTCTTTTGCTTCCGCCTCTCGCTTTGGGCAATTTAACACCACCTTTAAAATTAAACCCGCTTTCCTATTTAATCCTTTTGCCTCCCTTTTTCTTGCGATGGAAGCGGGTGAAGCAGGAATGCTTGAGGAGTGGAAGATTGCAAGAATGCAGCGGGCGCAGTTCCGCGTTGTCGGAAACCATTCCGCTGTCAAGATATGCCACTGGACAAAGCAGGTGCTGCGGGGCATTGCACCGTGCTACAAGCAGTCCTTTTACGGAATTCACACCCACAAGTGCCTGGAGATGTCCCCCGCGCTGACATGCAACCAGCGCTGCCTGCACTGCTGGCGCGATACATCCATTTTCTCGAAGGACTGGACAGGTCCAATAGACGAGCCCTCTGACATAATCGAAGGATGCATTGCCGAGCGAAAAAAGCTTCTGACGGGATTCGGCGGCAATGAAAAATGCGACCCTGAATTTTTTCAGGACGCATTGGAACCGGACCAGGTCGCAATCTCCCTTACGGGAGAACCCTGCATGTATCCCCGCCTGAATGAACTGATTGACGAATTTTTCAACAAAAAATTCCGCTCCGTTTTTTTGGTGACAAGCGGCACCGTGCCGGATTCACTCCGCTCTCTGAACAGGCTTCCCACTAACCTGTATGTTTCACTGACCGCGCCCGATCCTGAAAAGTACAGGGAACTGTGCAGGCCCGTTATCCCTGGTGCCTGGGAAAAATTGAACGAATCGCTGGAATTGCTTTCAAAAATGAAAACAGGCACGGTGCTGCGCCTGACATTAATCCGCGGAATGAACATGTCCGAGCCGGAGAAATTCGTTCCGTTGATTGAAAAGGCAAAGCCGGAGTTCGTGGAATGCAAGGCATACATGTTCCTGGGGCATTCGAGGAAAAGGCTGTCCGAGGAAAACATGCCCGAAATGCCCGAGATAAGGGCTTTTGCGGAAGCGATAGGGGAAAACTCGGATTACAGAATAGTGAACGAGAGGAATGATTCACGGATTTGCCTGCTTGGGCGGGATTAGTTTTTCCAGTGCCTTTCCCGGCTTTTTCTCCAGTTCCCTTAATTCAAAGGTTTTTAGTTCTATTTCCGCTTTAAGCACTCTTTCCCTGTATTCCCTTTCGGAGATGTTCCTCTTCAGGTATTCCACTTTGAGCTGTTTTATCATCCTGCGGAGTCTCGCCTTCTCGAGCATTACCTTTTCCATTTTTTCCCCGTGTACCCTGAACCTGTTCTTCAGCGCATTGAGCAGGAAAAGGAAGACCATGGCTGTTATTGCCAGCGCCACAAGAAACGGCCAGTCAATCTCCGGGTTGACGTCCACGATTATTTCCTCGCTTCCTTCCAGCCCGTTTTGTATTTCCAGTCTCAGCGAATGCTTTCCTATGGGGATTCCGTTCTCCAGCGCTATTTTGTAATAGGGCGAGTCTCTCTCGGATTGCAGCATGAGGTTTACGTCGCGCGGCTCGCCGTTTACTTCAAGTACAGCGCCAATTTTTTCCTCTTCCACTTCCTTTCCGTCGGGGTAGAATACTTTTACCTTTATTTCCTCTATTTTGCCCGTGGGGGTGAGGAAAGTGCCCTGGCTCGGGTCAATGAAGTTTATGTCCACGTGCTTTGAGAGCAAGAGTTCTCTTTCCGTGGAATAGTTGAGGGGAGTGCTTTCGAGCCAGGATTCAGCGCCTATTTCCAGGTCAAATTTTTGAATGCCGGATTCCAGGGGCGGAGCGTCAATAACCGCAGTGAACGCCCGTCTTTCCGGGTCGAATTCCATTGCTTGGTCCAGTCCGAGGCTTTCGGATTCCATTCTCACGGTGGTGTCCCTGAGCCTGTTCCAGGCGGAGGACTTAACCGTTACCACAACCTCTATTTTTTCACTGTACCCGAATTTGTCTTTTGCGGGGGCGATATTGAGGCTGAAAAGCGGGTTTTCCCCTTTTTTGAGGGGCACTTCCGCGAAAAAGCCTTCCAGAACGTTTCCGAATTCATCTTCGCCGAATACCTCCATTAAAAGCCCGTTCTCTATGTCCAACTGCGTGGGCGAATAGTCAATGAATGCCCTGAATTCCCCCCCCGCCCAGACCAGGGGCGTGTCAAGTGTTTTCACAGCGCTCTTTATGCTTGCGGTGAAATCTCCTCCCTCGACCTTCTCTCCTCCGGGATATTCCGCGGTGAGTGTTATTTTCCCTATTTTTTCCCCGCGGTAGTATTCCTTTCCCTCGAAACAGTCCGAAAAAATTATTTCCTCGTTTTCAAAAAACAGAGCAAAGGCTCCCGATTCCTGGAGTTCTTTTCCCCCCAGTTCAACGGATACGAGAACCTCGAGCGGCACAATGCTTCCTTTCATTTCCCCGGGCAAAAGCGTGACAGAAACAACGCATTCGTCCTCCGCGGTTTCAAACTCCTTTTCGTTCCCGTTGAAATTAACCTCAAGTGATTTCACGTTTTCCGGGTGAATGCTCGAGCCATCGACTTCGCTTATGCATATTTTTATTTCCTGCTCCTTCATTCTCCCCAGCGGCGAAATTTCCGAAATCACGGGCTCGGTTATTTCAATGGAGAGCTTTTCCTTCTTGACAGAAACAAAAGCCTGCTTTGTTTCAGTGCCGCCCCTGCCGTCCCTCACGGTCAAAATAACGGCAAAAATCTTTGACCGCATTCCCCCCGGCAGTTTACCGAACGCATGGGAAACGCTTTGCCCCTCCTTCCGCGTGCCGTCCTCGAAAACCCAGGAGTAATTCAGTGCGTCCCCGTCAATATCGGTTGCCCTCGCTGAAAAATAGAAGGCATCGCCCTCATGGAGTTCCTTTCCGGGTTTGATGTCGATTGAATGAATAACAGGACCGCGGTTCTGCAGTTCTCCACCGCTTGGAGAAGGACTCGGACCGGGAAAAGGGCTCGGACTGGGAGTCGGCTGGATTGCCGGCGACGGGCTCGGCGAGGGCGAGATTCCGAAAGGACTCTGGCTCGGCGACGGGCTGGGGGAAGGGCTAGACGACGGGCTCGGTGACGGACTCGGAGATGGCGAAGGGCTCGGTGACAGACTGGGAGATGGACTCGGTGAAGGACTCGGGGATGGTGAGGGGGAAGGAGAAGGGCTTGGTGACGGGCTTGGTGATGGAGAGGGGCTCGGTGACGGACTCGGTGAAGGGCTCGGGCTGGGGCTCGGCGAGGGCGAAGGGCTCGGAGAAGGAGAAGGACTCGGCTCGGCTTCGGGAATGCACTGGTTGCCTGAACAATAGTATCCTTCGTCACAGTTCCCGCAGTTAATTGCAGTGAGACAGCTGGGTTCTATTATGGTTCCGCATTCCGCGCCCCATTCCTCGCAGGTGTCGGGCGCGCAGCAGCCGGCCTGCTGCTGGCAATCGCTTCTGTTCGTAATGGACGAGCATTGCGTTGCAGTTCCAGTGCAGCCCTCCCAGCTGCAACCCCGCTGGTCTGAGCAGTTTGAGGGGGAAAGCTGTCCGCATTCCACAGCGGTTCCGTAGCAGTCGGCGGTTGATGAGCCGATCCACGTGCAACCCACTCTCCCGCACAACCAGGCGCTGTCATAGGTGGAGCAGCCAGCCGCTGTGCCGACGCATCCAGTGAGAGTGCATCCCTGTTGTTCCTCGCAGTGCAGTGCTCCCACACTGGAGCAGCTTTTCGCTGTTCCGTTGCAGTAACCCCAATCGCAGCCCTGCTGCGAGCACTGGCTTTCACTTGAAATGCTGCTGCAGGGAGCCGGGTTCCCCTTGCAGTATCCATCGTAATAGCATCCTATCACTTCCTCGCATACGCTTATGTGAAGTCCCGCGCAGTACTGCCATTCCGGCGTTCCATAGCAGGGCGTGCTGTCGCTTCCGGACCAGCTGCATCCGTCCTGCTCGTCGCACTGGTCCCTTTGCAGGAAGGAATAGCCGGAGCACTGAATCGCCAGGCCCGTGCACCCTTCCCAGAAGCAACCGCTCGCATAGCCGCAGTCGGTGCTCAGCGTTATGTCGTCGCACTGTGTCGGACTTCCGCCGCAGTGGCTCCAGCTGCATCCCTGCTGGTCGAGGCATTCTCCCTCGGTGTTGAAAACCGTGCTCGCGCAAGGTGTCGGTGTTCCGGTGCAGCCCTCCCATTCACATCCCAGCTGGCCTGCGCCCGTGCTCAAACCGCACTCGCTTTGGCTCAGTCCGCTGCATTCTTCCGCGCCCCAGCCGATGTCAACGCATACAGCCGCCTGGGCGCACGCGCACAGCAGTAAAAGAAATGGCGCAAGAAAGTACAAATTGCTGTATTTTCTCATTTCAAGTCAATAAATAAAGCGCTTTGCTTTATTTAATTTTTGCGGGTTTGATTCCCGAGAGCTATTTTATGTCCAGCAGGCGGAGCATTATTGCCTTTTGTATGTGCAGTCTGTTTTCCGCCTGGTCGAATACGATGCTCTGCTTTCCGTCGATTACGTCCGCGGTCATTTCCATGCCGCGGACAGCGGGCAGGCAGTGCATGAAGTTCGCATCAGGTTTCGCCAGCGCCATGAGTTCAGCATTCACCTGGTATGGTCCAAGTATTTTTTTTCTCTTTTCCTTTTCTTCCGGCGGAACATAGTAGGAAACCCAGGTGTCTGCTACAACGATGTCTGCATTCTTTACCGCTTCCTTTGGGTCGTGCCCGATTCTTATTTCGCTTCCGCTTGTGCTTGCAAATTCCTTCGCTTTTTCAATTACCTTTTTTTGCGGCTCGAATTTTTCTCCCTTGGGAGTCGCAACGGAAAGTTCAATGCCGACCTGCGGGCAGGCGTAGAGCAGCGAGTGGGTAATGTTGTTGTTTCCGTCGCCGACAAACGCAATCTTCAGCCCTTCAAGCTTTCCTTTTTTTTCTTTTATTGTAAGAAAGTCCCCGAGGATCTGGCAGGGGTGGGCGAATTCGGTCATTCCGTTTATTACCGGAATGGTTGAATTCTTCGCAATCTCTTCCAGTTGTTTTTGTTTAATTCTCGCCATTATTATGTCAACATACCTTGAAATGTTCCTCGCGGTGTCCTGAATGCTTTCCCCCTTCCCCATGGGCGAGGTGGCTATGTTGAAGTAGATTGCGTGCCCTCCAAGCTGGGTCATGCCCACTTCGAAGCTGATTCTTGTGCGCAGCGAGGCTTTTTCAAAGAGCATTAAAAGAGTTTTATCCTTCATTTTCACGTTATAATCCCGCGGGTTCTTTTTTATTTTCTCCGCAAATTCAATCGTTTCCAGAATTTCTTCTTTGTTCCAGGTGTCCAGTGACAACAGGTGCTTCATTTCAAACCCGCTAAGTGAGAAAGAAGGAAAGAAATTTAAATTTATGGAGTAAAAATCGCACCCTTTTTAAACTTTTCCTAAAAAAAGGAAAAATATCGGCAATCGCCGGCTTTTGCCCAAAAACTGCCTTTTTTTGGCGGGAAATCATCCCTCAAGCGCGAAGTACAGCCTGCGGTTGTTCGCGCCCTTGCTTTTCGTGCGCGTGATTTTTATGCTTCCGATTTCCTTTGTGTTACGCACATGCGTTCCGCCGCACGCGTTCACGTCTTTCCCGATTTGAATAACTCGAATCATTGGAATGCTCGGCGGCAGCACATCCTTGAGCTTGAACAGCTGCGGAAGTTTGAAGGCTTCCTCCCGCGGCAGTTCCTTTATTTCCACTTCCTGTTCCGCCTGCACTATTTCGTTCGCCTTTTTTTCAATCTCCGAAACCATTTCCTGGCTCAATTCCGGCACGGAGTAATCGTCGCGGCTTTCCTCGAAGCCCAGCTGCCCGCCGGTGACTAGGGCGTCGGGCACGATTGCCTGCACCGCCGTTGTGATAACGTGTGCGGCGGTGTGCATTCTCATCATATTGTACCGCGGAGCCCAGTCGATTTTTCCCTGCACTGCGTCGCCGGCTTTAGGCCCCTCGCGGTCGATTTCGTGCATTACTTTTCCGCCCTGCTTTCGTGCCTTAATGACTTTGAATTCCTCTTCCCCGCGGTGTAGTGTGCCTGTGTCGGAAAGCTGTCCCCCGGATTCGGGATAGAATGCTGTGCGGTCCAGTTCGACCATGTTGCCCTCCGCATGCTTAACGGTTGCATCGAATTCCTTCATGTAGCAGTCCCGCAGGTACAGCAGTTCGGTCATGGAAAACTGGAAGGAGGGAAGGGATTAAAAGTTTAATTTCCCTTTCAGTTTTTGCAGGGCAAAGGAAAAAAATTAAAAACCATTGTTCAGATTATTATATAAATGATTAAATTCTTTAGACAGTGATTTTTGTGTCTGGTGGGAGCAAAAAGAAGGCAAAGCGCCCTGAAGGGAAAAAGAGTCCTCTGAAGGCATTGAAGGGCAAAATAAGGGTGCTTGAAGGGGAAATGGAAAAAAGGGAAAAAGAATTCGGCGAACTCAAAGAGATTCTCCAGAGAGTCCAGGCAGACTACGAGAATGCAATGAAGCGAAAGGAAAAGGAGACGGAAATAGAGAAAAAAAGGGCGGAAGCGGAAATACTGAAAGCATTCCTGCCGGTGCTTGACTCGGTGGAGCAGGCATTGAAGCATTCGCAGGATTCCGGGCTGAAGGAACTTCACTCGCAGTTGCTCAATGCTTTCAGGCAATGCGGCGTTTCGGAGATAAACTGCGGGGAAAAATTCAATCCCGATGAAATGGACTGCGTTCTCAGGGCAAGCGATTCCGAAAAGCCCGAAGGCGCGGTTCTCGAGGAATTCCAAAAAGGCTACAGGTTCGGCGGCGGAATACTGCGACCCGCAAAAGTGAAGGCAAATTTCCCCGAGGAAAAAAAGCAAGGAAAAGAAAAATAAAAGTGAACGGACGTTTATTCTTTTAATTGGCAAAGGTGATTTGTTATGGCAAAGGTTATAGGAATTGACCTGGGAACAAGCAACAGCGCTGCAGCCGTGCTGGAAGCGGGAAAGCCCCGCATTATTCCGAGCGCTGAGGGCACAACGCTCTACGGGAAATCCTTTCCGAGCGTTGTCGCATTCACAAAAGACGGCCAGCGCCTGGTGGGAGAGCCCGCGAAAAGGCAGGCGGTGAACAATCCCGAGGGAACGATTACTGCAGCGAAAAGAAAAATGGGCTCAAAGCACAAGTACAAGGTTTTCGGGAAAGAGTACACGCCCCAGCAGGTTTCCGCCTTCCTTTTGCAGAAAATAAAAAAGGACGCGGAGGAATTTTTAGGAGAAAAAATTGAAAAAGCGGTCATTACAGTGCCGGCTTACTTCGACGACAACCAGAGGCAGGCGACAAAGGACGCGGGAGAAATAGCGGGGCTTGAAGTAATAAGGATTATAAACGAGCCGACAGCGGCAGCGCTTGCTTACGGTCTGGACAAGCACGAAAAAGAGCAGAAAATCCTGGTGTTCGACTTCGGCGGCGGAACCCTGGATGTAACGGTAATGGATTTCGGTGAAGGGGTTTTCGAGGTAAAAAGCACGAGCGGCGACACGCAGCTTGGCGGAACCGACATGGACAGCATGCTGATGGATTACGTGCTTGAAGAATTCAGGAAAAAGGAAGGCGTTGACCTCGCAAAAGACAAGGCGGCAATGGAGAGAGTCAGGGAGGCATCGGAAAGGGCGAAAATCGAACTGAGCACAGTGCTTGAAACAGACATTAACCTGCCGTACATTGCCTCGGCAAAACAGGAACCGAAGCACCTGAACGTGAAAATAAGCAGGGCAAAACTCGAGCAGCTGGTTGAACCTGTAATAAAAAAATGCGAAAAGCCGGTGCAGCAGGCGCTGGCGGACGCAAAACTGACCGCAAGCGAAATAAACAAGGTGATTCTTGTCGGCGGTCCTACGAGAATGCCGTGCGTGCAGAAATTCATAGAGCATGCCCTGGGCATAAAGCCCGAGCGAGGCGTGGACCCGATGGAATGCGTCGCAATGGGTGCCGCGATACAGGCAGGCGTGCTAAGCGGCGAAGTAAAAGACGTGCTGCTACTTGACGTCACGCCGCTTTCCCTCGGAATTGAAACGCTCGGCGGGGTTTTCACAAAACTCATAGAGCGCAATACGACAATTCCCACGAAAAAATCGCAGGTTTTTTCAACAGCAGCGGACAACCAGACCGCCGTTGACGTGCACGTCCTCCAGGGCGAAAGACCTATGTCGAAAGACAACAAGGAACTGGGAAGGTTCCAGTTGATTGGAATTCCCCCGGCTCCGCGGGGCATTCCCCAGATTGAGGTCACGTTTGACATTGACGCTAACGGAATAGTGCACGTGAAGGCAAAGGACCTCGGAACCGGAAAGGAACAGAGCATTAAAATAGTCGCATCGCAGAAACTCAGCAAGGAAGAAATTGAAAAAATGAAAAAGGAAGCAGAACAGCACGCGGCGGAGGACAAAAAGCGCATGGAGGAAGCGGAAACGCTTAACCAGGGCGAGGCACTGGCATATGCCGCGGAAAAAATGCTCTCCGACCTCGCGGACAAAATTCCGGACGAAAACAAGAAAAAAATATCCGAAAAAGCCGAGGCGCTGAAAAACGCCCTGAAAGACAAAAACGTTTCAAGCGTGAAAACGGCAATGCAGGAACTCAACAGGGAAATGCAGGCATTCTCCGCAGAACTCTACAAAAAAGCGCAGGAAACCAAAAAGCCCGAAGGCGCGGGAGAAGCGCGGCAGGAAGCCAAGGGAAAAAAGGAAAAAAAGCCGAAGGACGGCAAAGTAGTGGACGCGGACTTCAAAATGGAAGACGATGACAAGGGCAAAAAGTAAAGTGAAGGAATTGCATGGCGGAAAAGGACTACTATAAAATTCTCGGGCTTGGAAAAGGGGCTTCCGAACAGGAAATAAAGGCAGCGTACAAGCGCCTGGCGAAAAAATTCCACCCCGACATAAGCAGGGAGCAGAACGCGGAGGAAAAATTCAAGGAAATACAGGAAGCATATTCGGTTCTCTCCGATTCGCAGAAAAGGCAGGCATACGATTCCTACGGCCACGGATTCGAGGGATTCAGGGGCTTCAGCGGCTTTGGCCCGGGCTTCAGCGGTTTTTCGGGATTCTCTTCAATGGACTTCGATTTCGAGGACCTGTTCAACATGTTCACCCGCGGCGGTTTCTCAGACATATTCTCCTCGCAGTTCCGCAGGGAAGGCACTCCCGAAAAGGGAAGCGATTTAAGGGTGAACATGCCGGTTTCATTCGAAGAAGCGGCATTCGGCGCGGAAAAGGAAATTTCCGTGCAGAGAATTGTGCAATGCGGTGAATGCGGCGGAAAAGGCTATAGAAAGGATTCCGACATTGAAACATGCAGGCACTGCAACGGCCGCGGCGTCGTGACCAAAACGCGGCGCACCGTTCTCGGAATGTTTCAGACCACTTCAACCTGTCCGAACTGCCACGGTTCAGGTCACGAAATAAAGAACCCGTGCAGGAAATGCAAAGGCAGGGGTTCATTCGATGAAAAAAGAAAAATCAAAGTGAAAGTACCTGCTGGAATCAACACCGGCAACTTTTTGCGCCTTCGCGGGCAGGGAAACGCGGGAGAACGCGGTGGGACTCCGGGCGACGTTTACGTAGTAATATTCGTGGAACCGCATGAAATATTCAAGCGCGACAACTCCGACGTGTACGTGGAGATTCCCATTTCCTTTTCCGAGGCAGCGCTCGGCTCGGAAATCGAGGCGCCGACACTGCACGGAATGGCGAAACTGAAAGTGCCAAGCGGCACGCAGAGCGGGACAATTTTCCGCCTTAAAGGAAAAGGCATTCCGCACCTTAATGCCCAGGGAAAAGGCGATGAATTCGTCAAGGTTACAGTGCAGACGCCCGAGAGACTTTCAAAAAAGGAAAGGGAACTGCTGGAACAACTGCGAAGGATGGAAAGACTCCGCAGGAAAAGAAAGAGCGTGTTTGAAAAATTCCACGAAAAAATAAAAAAGAAATTCGGCGAATGAAAACAGGTGGATGAAAATGCAAAGGGCAAAAGGACTGCTGCTTTTGAGCGGAGGCATCGATTCCCCAGTTGCGGGCAGCATTGTGGCAGAGCAAGCAGAGCTTTTCGCTCTCCATTTTTCAAACGAAAAATTTGCCGGCTCTGAGTCGGTTGAAAAATGCCGCAGGATTTCAAAAAAACTCGGAATAAAAAAGCTTATTGTCCTGGACATTTCGGAGCAGCTTGAGGAAATAGCGAAAAAAACCGCGGAAGCGTACTATTTCATTTTAATGCGCCGTCTGATGTACAGAATCGCGGAGCGAGTTGCAGAAAAGGAAAAATGCTCCTTCCTCGTTACAGGCGAATCCCTGGGGCAGGTTTCAAGCCAGACTTTGTCCAATCTTGCAGCAACAGCCCGCGCCGTGCAAATTCCTGTCGTCCGCCCCCTGCTGGGCTTCAACAAGCGGGAAACCACGGCGCTCGCCCGGAAAATTGGCACGTTTGAAATCTCCAAAGGACCAGAAATGTGCGATGTGCTCGGGCCAAAGCATCCGAGCACCCACGCCTCGCTTGAGCGCGTGGAAGAAGAGGAAGCCAAGCTGGATTTCGGGAAGTTAGTCCAAGAAGCAGTTTCCAAGCTTTAAGTACTTAAAAGCTCTATCTTTTCAGATTTCAGCCATTCCAGGAATTCTCCCGGGAGGTCGATTTTTGACTTGTCCGCCCGGTAGTCAAGCAATTCTTTCTCGGTGAAAGGCGCTCTTTGGGCGATAAACTCTTCAGCCAGTTTTGCGCCTTCTTCTTCCCAAAAGTGTCTGGCGGCAGAGACAAGGCCGTTCCGGAGTTCGCTGTTAGCGCGCGCAAACATATCCCTTCCCGATATGCCCAGCACTCTTTTCCTCGCATTGTATTCATAGAAATCTGCAAACCTTCGCTTGAAGACAGTAATAGTCAAGGCATTTCTCAGTACGTAATTGATTGCCGATATCCTTCGAACCCCTCTCAATTCATTTTGGGTAAGCGGGGGGTGCCTACTGTGTTTCTTATACGCTTCTCTCCCCTGAACTCCTTTTTGGCTTATATTTCTCCGGTGGGAGTGCTTGCCGCCCTTCCTTTGCTTTCTCCTGCGCCTTAAATTGTGGCGCTTGTGCTTTTTTTTGATTTGGTGACCTTTCACAATGGGCATAACCAATTTATGGCTCCAATGCTATTTATTTGTTTCTCACAAGAAATAGACGAGCGAGAGAATCCCGTAAACTATCCCAAAGCCGATGCAGAATTTCGAGAAGTTTATTTTTTTCGCTGCGCGGAGCAGCAGGGAAATGGAAACAAAGCCGACCACTGCTGCAACCAGCACTCCGAGAAGTGCTTCCGCTCCAGCCGGGAAGCCTTCCCTCATTCCGTAAAGAACGTCCATGACAAGAATGCTCGGAATTGAAAGCAGGAAGGAAATCCGGAACGCCTGCTCCGGTTCAAAGCCTTCGAACAAAAGCGTGCTCGTGGTCATGCCGCTCCTGCTTATGCCCGGCAAAACCGCGAGACCCTGCCCCAAGCCCAGAAAGAAAGCGTTTTTGTTTCCCAGGGAGGTTTTTTTCACGAATTTCTTCTTCCGCTGGATTATTCCCATTACCACGAGCAACGCTCCTATTAAGAGCAGCACGCCCGCGGGATGGAATTCCCCGACCGCGGTTTCCAGGAGCAGATACATTGGAATTCCGGTGATTGCTGTCGAGAGCAGCGCGATGAGAAGGAATTTTCCCAGCGCCCTGTCTTTTCCCTTAAGGATTTTTGCTGCCTCCCTGCGGAAGTAATAAAGCGCCGCGAAAAACGTGCCAATGTGCAGGAATACTGCCAGGCGCAATGCCTCTTTTGCGTTTTCCCCGAGCGCAATCGCGAGAGCCATTACCTGTCCCTGGCTGCTCAGGGGCAGCCATTCAATTGTTCCCTGTACCAATCCGAGTAATAATGCCTCTACTGGCTCCATGAAATTATACAGGGCAGAGAAATGATTAAAAGGAAGTGCAGCAGATAAATTTATTTGGCGAATTATGTCGTTGAAAGGAATTGATTGGAAAGCCAGGCAAAGGAAAAAAAAGCCCCCCGAAAGAAGGGAGATGAGGGCTTTAAGGCGTACTGGAAGAATTGCCAGACGCACCTATCGCTGGTACCAGCGGGTGGGAATTAAATTCATTTCAAAATCCGTTGACTGGGCTGAAAGCGAGGGCAGGATAAGCGCGGAAAAAGCCGCGTTTTTCCGAAGCCAGATTGGAAGGGGAGAGCTTGCCGATTTCCTTGCGGGATACAAGGCACATTTTCTCCTCGGAATAATCCCCGTCCTCAGCGCTACCTGGTCTTCTGTGATAAGACCCTCTTACACTATAAGCGCAAGGCTGAAATCCGAGTACCGCAGGCGCATTTCCAGGACTATTTCCAGGGAAGAACACAAGCGCGCTGTCCAGCTGCACAGTCCCGAAGCGGTTATTGTTTCCGCAATCCCCTTTTTCGGAAGCGTTGCATACCTGCTCTCGAATTCGGTGAGGGACCCGGAATTGATGCAGATAATCGCAAACTATTCCGCTTACAGGCTGCTCGGGCGAAGACTGTATGAAAAATCGAGGGTGAAATTCGGCATCGAAAGGGCGGGCAGGCAGGTCCAGAGATACTATACATTCAGGGTTCAAGTGGGTGAAAGACTGGTGAAAGTGTTCTGGCAGCCCTCGCCCGGCGGACCGCTCATGCCAAGGGAGGTCAGGGAACTGGAGGCCGAGGCTGAAAGGGTTCTGCGCGGGCAGCAGAGAATGCCCGCTGTGCCGCATGTTGAGGAATATTTGAAATGCATAGAGGAATTCCTTGGCAGGGAGAGAATAAAGCCCAAAGAAGTAAGCGAGCTGGAGCTTGCGGCAAGGAAGGAACTCCGCGAGCAGGGAAAGATCCCTGTTGCGCCCGCCATTGGCGGGTATGTGAAAAAGCCCAGTCGCAAAAGAGCACCTATTGCGCCCTCCATTGATGAATACGAGGAAAGCATAGAGAAACGCCTGAAGAAAGAGCGAAGGAAATCTGGCTAAATGCCCCTGCTGGGGCACAATTCGAACAGAACGCATTCCCCGTGCTTGGGATTGCGGGCGGTGCATACAGCTCTGCCATGGAAGATTAGGATGCTGTTCACAGTGCCCCATTTTTTCCTCGGCAGCAATTCCATTAAATCCTTTTCCACTTTTTCCGCGGTATTCGCACTGCTCAATCCCAGTCTGCGGCTTAACCTGAACACGTGCGTGTCGACCGCTATCCCTTCATCCTTTCCGAAGCCGTAACTGAGAACGATGTTCGCGGTCTTCCTGCCGACGCCGGGCAGTTGCACCAGTTCATGCATGGAGCGCGGGACCCTGCCGCGGTATTTTCCGGAGATAATTTTAGCGCTTTCCTTTATGCGGCGGGCTTTCTGGTTGTAGTAGCCGGCGCTCCGCACTATTTTTTTCAGTTCCCGCAAGTCCGCGCGGGCGAATTCCGCCGGTGTGCGGTATTCCCTGAACAGTTTTTTTGTAACCCTGTTCACTTGTGCATCAGTGGACTGAGCGCTTAAAATTGTTGCCACGAGCAGCTGGAATGCGTTCCCGTGCAGCAGGCGGGTGCCTGCTTCCGGGTATTCCTTTGCAAGCCTGCGCAGCACTTCGCGTGCTCTACGTTTACTTGTTCCTTTCGAGGTCAATTCTTTCCCCCACTTTGCGGAAATGCCCTTTTGCCACGTGCATTATTGGGTCTATTGCATCGAGGTCCGGCTTGCCGTCTTTTTCGCATTCGCATTTTCCTCCGAGCACTTTTCCGATTAGGAGCACGTGGTCTGAATCCTTCGGGTCCAAAACTTCAGCCAACTCGCATTCAATTGTTGCCTTTGCTTCCTTCACGCTCGGTACAACAACCTTGCTGCTTGCGGTCATGTGCAGTCCGAATTTTTCAAGCTCGTTTTCTCCAAGGGCAAGTTTTGCCTCGCAGTTCACCGCTTTCTGGGCAAAGTCAGCGCTGACAAGGTTAACGACAAACTGCCTTGTTTCTAGGGCGAATGCCTCTGTGTCCTTGCCTCCCTTTCCCACGGAAACATAGCAGAGCGCGGGATTGATGCTCAATGGACCTACAAAAGAGTAGGGCGCAGCATTCACCCTGCCGTTCTTTCCCATTGTTGTAACAAGCGCGGTCAGGCGCGGGCTTAAGAGAAACAGCGCCTTTACCGGTTCAAGTTCCATGAAAAACACCTCTTTTTTCCTTGCGCAATAAATGAATGGAAGAAAAAGTTAAATTGCTTTTCACAGCACAGTGAATGCCACAAAGAGCGAAATGCCGGCGCACATTGCCGCCATAATCCTGAATTTTGTGGAGCAAAGCAGGTGCTCTTTGACTCCTTTTCCCTTGAGGTTTTTCCTCTCCACGCAGGCAAGAAGTGAAAGGAACACAAGGAACGAGATTATTCCTCCGGCGTTGGGTTTTACGGAAATTTTGTGTATTCCCTTTACCAAAAGGAACCCGTATTCTTCCCCGGAAAAACTTGCCGTTCCCCCGCCTGCGTTGACGCAGTTGACTACTCCGGAATTTTCAAGCTGAATGCTTTCCTCCTCTATTATCCAGGGGTCAATGTTTAACGCGTAGTTTACAGAAGACCATTTTTCTCCCTCGCCTATTTCCTCGCCGTTAACCCTAGGTTTTCCGTTGTCCCTTTCAATGGTGAGACCGCCGTTTGCCGGCAGGTAAAGCGTTTTTTGCTCCGTGGTGCGCCAGTCGCAACTTCCCCCGCACGTGCCGTCGGAAAAATAGTTAATCGCGGCAACAATCTGCGTCTGCGGGGTGATGCCCTCCTTTGTTCCGATATAGCACTTGTTTTCCGAGCTTATTTGGGTGAAGCAGGGATAGCCAATGGTCTGAGGGCATCCCATAAAGGAAAAAGTGAGAAAAAACATCACTATGTAATAAGCGATGATAGCGTCCAGCGCAAGCTTTGCAATCCAGCGCTTGCCCGGGACTCTCTTTTTTTTGGCGTTTCCCGAAGCCTTTTTTCCAGCCATCCCGAAAGCAATAATGTTCTTTCTTATATTTATTTTTTCTCCTTTTCCCCGCGGAGAGGCAGGGAAAGATTTAAAAAGCAAAAACGCTTAATAGGTGTGATGGAAGGCGGAATAAGCGAAGTTTCCTTAAAGGAAAAATCTGGAAAAACATCCCTGCCTGAAGGCAAAACCCCTGAGCAAAGCGATGTGCAGAGCCTGAGGCAGTCCATTATCTCGGAGAAAAAAAAGCAGTCCGAAGCAGGGAAGAAGGAAACGCAGGGCAGGGAAGAAGGTGAGGAGGAGTACGAAACAGACCTGATTGCAGCGCTCTTCGCCCTGCTCGTTGTAATAGTTACCGCTACCGCCGGCTTTGTTTTTTTCTCCTCGTTCGTTTAGCGTTCAACGAGAGAAGGGGCAAATCTTTCCTTTTTTACATTCTTCCCTGGTTTTGAATTAGAAAATTGTAGAATTCTTCCGCATGCCTGATGTAAATGGTTGCGTATCCTCTTGTGCGGCTTTCCGCATATTGCGGGTCGAGGAACACTTTTGCCCTGTCCACGAGGTATTCCAGTACTTGGTTTTCTCTCTGCAGCCTTTCCTGCAGTTCTCTGAACAGCGGCTCGTTTCCGAGTTTTTTCGCCTTTTCCAGTTCCGACTCAAGGGTTTCCTTCAGTTTTCTTAGCGTTTCCATGTCTCTTGGATTGCTTATTCGTTTTGCAAGGTAAGTGGCGCGCGTTACCTGAGGTTTTTCTTCCGTCGGGGGCTTGAATATACCCTGGAGGTGCCTCGCTCTCCTCCGCCTTTCCTCGATAACCTCACTCATTCTTATTCTTGAGCCGATTTCCCCCGGCAGCGGAACCCTTTTTCCGGCTGCTTTCCTGTCTTTCCCGGCGGGCATGTCGCGGGGTTTTTCTCTCATAAAATAACCATGAACAGAAATCAATTAGTTTTTTTCTCAAGCGAGCAGCCCTGCCTGCCAGAAAAGGGTTGCAATTCCCAGGAATGCGAGGAAGCCCATTATGTCGGTTGCGCCCGTTATGAGAACGCTTGACGCCAGCGCCGGATCTATTCTGCGCCACTTGAACAGCACCGGCACCAGAGTTCCGGCTAACGCTGCAGTGACCTGGTTTGCGAGCATTGCCAGGAGGAGCACAAAGCCGATCATTATGTTTCCTTTCCACAGCGTTGCAATCGCTCCAACCAGGAAACCGATTATTATTCCGTTGATCACTCCCACCACGATTTCCTTTTTCAGGGCGCGCTTGTATTCCTTAATGCCTATTTCCCCCAGTGCAAGGCTGCGGACCATGACCGCAAGGGTCTGCGTTCCCGCATTGCCGCCGAGATTGGCGACGACCGGCAAAAACATTGCAAGCACAATCAGTGCGGCGAGCGTGTCCTCGAACAGGCTGATGACCGAAACGGAAATCATTACAATAATGAGGTTGAACGCGAGCCAGGGCGTTCTGCGGGCAATTGAATTTTGGGGGGAGGAAAAAACGCTTTCCTCTTCGTCCAGCCCGGCAAGGCGGTAAATGTCTTCCGTGGCTTCCTCCTCGATTACGTCGATTACGTCATCAACCGTAATAATTCCCAGCATTTTTTTTTCCGAATCCAGGACAAGCAATGAAGATTAGTCGGAATTCTTGAATTTTTTTTCCAACTTGTTTTTGGTTTCGGCTGGATAGGAGAAAAATACGTTGGTGTTCA
>Ga0180431_10000742_pt1 | contig 46409 bp, 34 predicted proteins | sample SS_ome_11_FD_132459 | JGI IMG/M metagenome (GOLD analysis project Ga0180431, IMG submission 132459) | Hypersaline lake sediment archaeal communities from the Salton Sea, California, USA - SS_1_MS_1 metaG | ecosystem: Environmental > Aquatic > Non-marine Saline and Alkaline > Hypersaline >... | reverse complement strand
TCGGCGGTCTCGTAGCTGAGGATCGATCGGTTTTCGAATCGGAGGGTACTTGGAAAACTCCAAACTTGCAATTATTTCGAGTCGTGTCAAGATTCTCCCCGCCTCTCGGCCGGCCGGCGGCCGAGTTCGAAAAATAAAAGTTGGTCGTTCGACTCAATTCTTTCGTGCGATCGGCACGAGAAGGCCGTCGCCGACGTAGATTTTCGATCAAAACTCGATTCCGGGCATCCATCAGCTAGCTAGAAGCGAAATGAAAATATTTTTGATTTACGAATTTTCTCTAGGGAGCTTTCAAAAAATTTTGATAGACGCAAAATTGATTTTTTTGGTACAGTGAAATTTGCCACTCCGAAAATATTTTAGTTTTCGTCGGATCTTCGAGTTGGATGCCCGGAATCGAGTTTTGATCGAAAATCTACGTCGACAACGGTCTTCTCGAGCCAATCGCACGAAACGTTCGAGTTTGGCGGCCAACTTTTATTTTTCGAACTCGGCCGTCGGCCGGCTGAGGGGCGGGGAGAATCTTGACACGACTCGAAATAATTGCAAGTTTGGAGTTTTCCAAGTACCCTCCGATTCGAAAACCGATCGATCCTCAGCTACGAGACCGCCGATCTCGCGGCATATCCGGGGTCAAAAAATTTTTATCGGCACTCTTCACCGGCGAACGCGCCTAATGGCCGCCTAAATGCGATTTTGCGTTCCATTCGCATTGCGGATTTGGCCGATTTCGATTCGTTTGCCCTCTAGCGAGCGGTTCGCTGACGAGCAGTGACTTTTGTTTGTACGAGCGAGTCGAGGAGGAGGTTCTCGCTCGCGAAGAGCCGAGAGATTGGAATTCTGCTGAACGACGAAGGCTGTCTCCAGATAGATCACTCGCAATGCGAATGAGAATTCGCATTGTGGGTCGGTCGCCAAGTTGGCGAAATGAGACTTTTTGGTCGGTTGGAATACGATCGGCCGATTGACGCGTCGTGAGCTACGAGGCCGTCGATCTCGGTGCTCTGAGCGAAACAATTTCAGAAAACGATCCGGGAAAATTCAATTGGGGCGCGGCACTCGGGGCATTTGGGCGCCGGATCGGACTTGTCCGGATTGTAGAGCGCGCGTGTGCACTTGCGGCAGACTGACGTGTGGCCGCACGGCTCGTAGATGGTGTCGCGCTTGTGGTCGTAGCAGATGACGCACTGGAGCTCGGAGACGGTGGTGTTCTGCGGCTCGCCTTCGAGGTCGAGCACGCACGCCTTCCACTTGCTGGTGTGCGGTGCGGCGCCAGCGACCGGCATAGGGCCGGCCGGCTGAGCGGCGACAGGCATCGGACCGACCGGCTGAGCGGTGGCAGGCGGAGGCGGCGAGTGGTTGGCGGCGAACGACGGCGGGAACGTGCGCGCGAGTTGGTTCTCGGATGCGGCGGCAATGTCGGTGAAGAGTCGCGCTCGGTTGGCGTCGGTCACAATCTGGTGCGCCCAGACGCTGTCGCGGAAGGTCGGCGCGTTGGCGAGAAACGCATCGAGGTCGGGCTCTCCGGTCAGGCCGTCGAGGCGCTCGTCCGGCGCGACTGGCGGCTCGCGCCGCGCGGCTGGCGGCTCGTACGGCGTGCCGTCGGCGTTGAGCAGGGTGTTGTTGGCGCCGTAGGCGCGGTTGTTTTCGCCGTAGAGAAAGTTGTTGTCGCCGTGCACGATATTGCCGTTGCCGTAGATGTGGTTTTCGTCGCCGCGCACAGTGTTGTTGTTGCCGCGCACCGTGCACGTGTTGGCCGCCAGATTGGTGTAGTTGGAGCCGGAGAAGCGTGTGTTGCGGAAGCGCACCTTGCCAGAGTTGATGCGCCGCCGTTGTTCGTCGGCCGGCAGAGACGCGAACTTGCGCCGCACCCGCCTCCGGTCGGCTCGGCTGGGCGGCCGATCGGAGGCGGGTGTGGAGGCGTCTGCGGGCGCGAGGGCGGGTCGGTAGCGCGCCGGCGCGTTGCGCTTGCGCCGAGGCCTCTCGCTCATGCGTGGGCAACGAGCGCGAATGGGATTGGGCGTGTGGGTTGCATTCTTCGGTGCGCGCGCCGCCCAAACATGACCGGCGTCAATCCGCTGCACGCCAGGGTGGCCGAGCGTGTCGCGCAGATCTTTGCGCTGACCGACGGGCGGAGCGCGCACGAGGCGCTCGTGACCGAGTACGAGCTGGAGCTGCGCTTTGGGCGCAAGCGCGCCGAGCGCTTTGACGCCACCGTGCCGGCCTATCTGGCGCTCGGCCTCTTCGACTATCTGTGCAACGGCGGCGAGCGCGTCGCGCTGTGCGCCACCGACGAGTCGGTGGTCGAGCGCAGCAGCGCGGCAGACGACGGCATGCGCGTGGTGCACAATGCGACGCACACCGAGTGCACGATGATGGAGAAGACGGCGGTGATGCGACACAGCGATTTGGTGACGCAGCGGTCGATCGAAGCTGACGTGCGCGTCTCGTTGGCGCGCGAGACGCGCCGCGGCCGGCTAGCGGCGTGCGACCGGTCGATGCGCGGCCCGACGGTGCGGCGCAAGCGCCGCTCGCTGCGCTTTGTCGAGTCGCGACGCGGCGCCGACGATTTTTGGCGCCTCGACGTGACGCGACTCGACAACGGCGTCGCCTACCAGCTCGAGCTCGAGCTCGAGTTTGACCGCGCGCTGCGCACGCTGGCAGCCGAGCGCGCCGACCTGACCGGTGACGCGTTTCGCGCCTACGCCGTCGACGCCATTGCCGATCGGCTGTGCGCCGTTGTGGCGCGCCTCGAGAGCGGCATGGAGCGCGTCGCGGCGCGCTACGACGCAGCCGTCGATCGGCTGCAATCGGCGATTCGCGCTCGGTAGGCCGTGCACAGCAGGCGCACGGTGTGCGCACACCCAGCAGGCGTGGTGTGCGCACACCCAGCAGGCACGGTGTACACGACCGACACCGCTGTTTATTGAGGTGTGTTTGGCGGCCGGTGGAGTGAACTGGCGCGCGCTCTCGGAGAATGTTTGCGGTGCTGCTGGTTTGCGCGCTGGGCGTGGCGCGCGGCGCCAAGTGGCCGGCGCACAACGGCGCCACGCTGGTCGACGCCGTGCGGCGCGCCGCCGCCGGCGACACGATCGAGCTCGAGCCGGGCGACTATGTGCTGCGGCCGGCGGCGGCGGGCGGCGGCGCAATGCCGGCGCTGCACATTGACAAGCCGCTGGTGGTGCGCTCGCGCGACGCGCGCCAGCGTGCCGTGCTGCGCGGCGACGGCGCCGAGGTGCTGATTGCGGTGACGTCGTCGGCGGTCGAGCTGCGCGACGTGATTGTCGGCCGGCAGGCGTCGGGCGGCGACGAGCGCACCATCGACGTCTACGTGGCGGCCGGCAGCCAGGCGCTGCCGGCGTCGGCCAGCGCCGCCTACGGCGGTGCGGCGGCCAACACGCTGGCGTCGCGCGGCGAGCTGTTGTCGGCGCGCGCGCTCCAGACGGCGGCCGGAGCGGCCGACGCGCTGCGCAAGCGCTCGACCGGCGTGGCGCGCGTGCTCGCCAACGTGCGCCTGACCAACGTCGACTTTACGCGCTCGCGCTCGGGCCAGAACGTGGCGTTTGCGGCCGGCGGCTACGCCGACGTGGCGATCGAGAGGTGCGCGTTTGGGCGCGCCGACGCGCCGCACATCAACGCGCTCGTGGCGGTGGGCGACGCGGCGTTTGACGCGCTGCGCGTGCGCCACTGCGCGCTGGCGGGCGGCGCGCACGTGCTGATCGGCTCGCCGACGGTCGGCGCCGACGCGCTGGCGCTCAACTACTGGGGCGGCGACGCGCCGGCCGTCTGGCTGGCCGGCGAGCAGCGCGCCGCCGAGACGTACTGCCTCGACAGCGCGTGCGCGCGCTACGCGCCGGTGGTCGACGGCGACGCGCCCGAGCACGCCTACGCGTCGCTCGGCGAGGCGTTTGCGGCCGGCGTGCGGCGCGTGCGCGTCACCGACGACGTGTCGGTCGACCGCGCGGCGCACGTGACGCGCGTCGGCACGACGCTCGAGGGCGGCGAGAGCTGCGACGGCGCACCGCTCGTGCGCATCGGCGCCAACGCCGGCGTCGTGTCGGCCAACGGCGCGCTCGCTGGCGTGCGCAATCTGCGCGTCGCGCTCGACGAGGCGCGCGCCACCGGCTTTGTCTTCACCGACGGCAAGCCGCAGCGACTCGGCGCCGCCAAGCACGCGCAAGCGCTGCTCGGCGGCGTCGGCGAGGCGGGCGGCGGCGGCGGGGACGAGCAGCTGGTGGTGTTTGACGGCGTTAGCGTGCTCGGTCGGTCGGCCGAGCACCGCGACCAGGCGGCGGTGGTGGTCAACGCGGCCAACGTGCGTGTCGAGCTGCTCGACACCGTGGTGGTGCAGGTGGCGCACGGCGCGGTGGTGCACCGCGGCGCGCTGACGGTGGCCGACTCGACGTTCTTTGGCGCGTCGCGCGCCGCCGTCTACGTCGAGACGACGACGCACCAGACAGCGCTGCGCGTCGCCGGCGCGTCGTTTGTCGGCGGCGACGCGGCAATCGAGCTCGGCGCCGGCGGCTCGTCGACGGCGCTGCACGCGCTGAGCGTCAAGTGCTCGCAGTTTCTGTTCAACGCGCGCCGCACGCCGATTGTGGCGCACGACTGCGCCAAGCACCCGGCGCTGTGCTCGGCCGCGCTGCGCTACAACACGATTGTGAGCGAGCACGCGGCGCTGGCCGCCGACGCCGACGCCGACGCGCACATGCTGCGCGCCGGCGCCAACCACGTCGAGCACGGCCGGGCGCGCACCGACTACGTCTACTTTGGCGAGCCGCGTCACTTTTCGCTCGCCGACACGCAGGGCCGGCTGAGCTGGGCCAGTGGCGCGCTGATCGACGCCGCCGACGCCGCCTTTCTGCTCGCGTCGTACGCGCCGCTGCGCGCCGAGTGCCTGCCGGTGGCCGAGTCGGTCGACGCGACGCCGCAGGCGGCCGTCGTCAGCGACGTGCTCGAGCTGCGCTCCGACTCGCTGCTGCACCAGTGCAGCGGCGTCGGCGTCCGCTTTCGCGTCGGCGGCGACGCGACGTCGCTCGCCGTCTACGGCGTCGCGCGGCTCGGCTCGACCGACGTCGCGTGGTCGCGCCAGCTCGCTTCGGCTTCGTCCGCCGCCGACGGCCAGACGACGCTCGACGCGACGCTGATTACGCACGACTCGAACGAGCGCCACCAGCACCGCGTCGTCGTTGTGGCGCTCGATTTGCTGCCCGACGTCGAGCGCGCCGCGCTCGCCTCGGGCGCCGCGCTGCTGGCCGACGCGCCGCGCGCCGCGGCGCACCGTCTGTGTGTGGTGTGCGCCGGCGGTGCGCTGTCGGCGCACGAGCTCGACGAGTACTGCGGCGGCACGTCGGACAATGTGCGCGACTCGTTCGACGCCGCCTACGACGAGCTGCACATGGGCGCCGGCGTCGGCGCGCCGCGCCACGAGCCGGTCGGCCTGCTGGTGGCGGGCGTGTGCGCGGTCGAGCGCGCCGACGTGACGATCGACCAGAACGAGCACATCGAGGGCCTGGGCGAGTCGCGTCGCGGCACGCTCGTGCTCGCCGGCTCGGTGCGCTTTGCGCCGCGCGCCGCCAAGTCGTCGCTGCGCTACATCGAGGTGCGCTCGGCTGCCGACTGCGCCGTCGACGTGGCGTCGAGCGACGTGCAGCTCGGCCCGACGGTCGCCTACTCGACGCTGGCGAGCTCGCTGTGCATCGACGGACGTCAGGGCGGTCGGTACGTCAACAACGAGATTGGCGGCGGCGTGCGCGCGGCGTTTGGCGGCGCCGGGCCAGAGGCGCCGGTGCTGATCGAGGCGAACCGCGTGGCGGGCGGCGACGCCGAGCTGGCGAACGACGGCGTGGCGCCGGTCGACGTGCGCTTCGACCGCAACCAGTTTGTCGGCGCGCGCGGCGTGACGGCGCGTGGCGCCGGCCTGGCGGTGCGTGTCACCAACAACGGCGGCGTGGCGCTCCTCGAGTCGACCGACGGCGCCAAGCTGGCGGCGCTCGACAACGCGTACGCCGACGGCGTGCACATCAGCCTCGGCGATTCGAGCTCGCTGGCCAACTCGGAGCCGGTGGCGCTCGTCGCCGCCGACGTTGTTGTTGGCGGCAAGGTGCGCGTCTCCAACGTGGCGCTCGACGCCGCGTCGAGCGTTGCGGTGGTCGGCATCGGCTCGGCCGTCGTTCTGCGCAACGTGGCGCTCGAGTCGGTGCGCTCGCTGCACGTCGAACGCTCGGAGCGCAGCCCCTGCGCTGCATTCGAGGCGGCGGCCACCGGCATCGATCTGCCGCACTCGCGCATCGTCAACGGCGCCGGTGCCGTCGTGCTGAGCGCCGACGAGCAGCGCACGATCGCGGCCGACGCGTCGGCCTACTGGCGCGCCGCCGACGGCACGCTGGCGCACTGCGCCGACGGCGCGGCGGTCGAGCGGTCGGCCGAGCGCTGTGCGTGCCCGGGCCAACCGCAGGCGGTCGCTGCGGCGGAGCAGCAGGGCGCGGCGGCGGCGGCGGCGGAGCAGCAGGGTGCGGCGGCTGAGCAGGGCGCAGCGGCGGCGTCCAAGCCCAAGAGCGCGTCGCGCGCCAAGGTGCTCGAGCACGACAGCGACGACTCGGAGCACAGCAGCTCGCACACGCTCACGATTGTGTTGATTGTGATTGGCGCCGTGCTGCTGCTCTGCATTCTCGTGGCGTGCATCTGGGGCTGTGCCAACAAGAGCGCGACGAGCGCCGACACGGCCGTGCTGGCGTCGCGCGCGCCGGCGCGCCGCACCAGCGCACCGGTGCTGCCCGTCTCAGCGCCGTCGCCGGCGTCGGCTAGCAGCGCGCTTTCGGCGCTGCGTGTGCGCAAGACGGCGAAGAAGGCCGAGTGAAGCGGGTCCGTGGGTACGACTAAGCGAGTGGGTTTGCGCGCGGGGCGGGTACGCGAGCGATGAGTGGGCGCGGGCGCAAGCGCGTCGCCGGTGGCGCTGGTGATCGGCCGGCTGGGCGGGCGCGTCGAGAGGAGGTCGACGCGCTGTTTGCTCTGCCCAAGAACGTGCGCGTCGGCATTCTCGAGCGCCTACCGCTGCGCGATTTGCGCGCGCTCTGCAATGCGGGCAAGAAGTTTGCGCTGTTGTTGTGCGGCGACGGCATGTCGGGCGACGCGGCGTACCCCGACTCGGAGTACATGGCCGAGGTGTGGCAGGCCAAGCTGCGCGACGGCTTTGGCACCGCGCTGCGCGCCGACGAGTGCCGTGCGCGTACCGCGCGCGAGCGTGTCATGGTGGCGCGCTCGTTGGAGGCCTATCTCGCCGGGACGCGCGGTCTCGAACGCACGCGCCGCCTCTACGGACTCTACGTCGGCCTGACGTACGAACCGATCCGCACCCGCCTCGTGCCGACGCACCACACGCCAGGCGAAGGCGTGGCCTATCTCCAGACGGGGACCGGCGCCAAAACCGGAACGCTCAGTAGCGTGCCGCTCGTCACGCTGCGGCAGACCTCGGCCTTGCGTCTCGCGCCGCAATTCAGCCTCGAGACGCAAGGCGCAAACGCGGCCGAACGCACCATCCGCTACGCTCGTATCGACCGGACCACATCGCCCGCGGCATTCTTTGACTGGCCGAACGGGGTGCTTGTGCTGGGCGAGGACGCGGCGTACGAGCTTGACGGCATTCGTCCGGCGCTGCGCCGCTTGTTCCCGCCGGCACCGGACGGCGATCCGCGGCCGCTTCCGGTCAGTCAGTTTGGCGAGACGGCCGACGGCACGCGCGTCACCGTCGTGGCGCACGGAACGGGCGGATTCGCCGACGCCGAATACCAGACACACGAACGCTACGACACGGTGAAGCAGGTCGCGCTATTTGCCGTCGAGAAGGACGCAAGTCGGTTGCGCGTCGAGGCGGCGCGTGTTAGCCCACTAGCCAAGCGCAACGCCGTCTACGCAGCCCGGCTCGTGCTGCTGCGGTCGGTCAACAACGTGCGTCTGTCTGCGGCGTACCGGTCTCTCATCGTGCCGGCGCTGCTGACCGAGCGCCACTACGTGTTCTGGCACCGCTCGGCCGGGTATGCGCGCGGCGACGTCTCGCTCGTCTTTGCGCCGCTCGCCGACCGCGTCAGCAACGAGAGCATCCTGCCCGCCGACCGCTCGCTCTCGTTCGCCGAGGGCGAGGGCCGCGTGCGCACCGTCTTTGTCGTCTTCGACATGCCAAAGGGCGCTGAGCGCGCCGCGCGCTTTGTCGTCGTCCGCCAAATCTACCGCACGCAGGTCTACCGCGCCGAGGTCGAGGTCATTGTCGTCGACACGGCAGCCGATGGCACCATCGACGTGGCGCACGCCTACACTCTCTTCGAAGGCAAGGTCGCGTTGCCCGGAACGTACCGCGTCGATTTCTGGGCCAAGCGCTACGTCGCCGTGACCGGTCACATTCCGTACCGTATGCCGGGCGCCGACCCGCTCGGCGATCCCGGCACGGTCTTGTTCGACGTGCTCACCGGCGACGTGCGCGTCGCCAAGAAGGACCCCCAAATCGTCACAGGCCAGCGGTTCGAGTACGCGTTTCGCGCGCTGGTGGCCGATCTGTCCAACGCGCCGCCGCCGCCGGTGCGCTCGGAGCACGAGTTTGAGGCGCGCCGCTTGGGCATCAACCGCAGCCGACTCGCCCGCTACGCGCTCGGCGGTCGCACGCGCCTCGACGCGCGCCGCATCGCAATCGACCCGCCGCCTGTTGCCATCTGAGCTCGCGCGTCCGCGGCCACTAAACACCTCGTTTCGGTCCGTGTGTGCGTAGAATGAGCCGCACGCGCAAGCGCGGCGACTTTGTTGACCTCCGGCCGCTGGGCCCGGCCGACCCGCAGGAACTGACGCTGCACGCTCTGCTCTACCGCGCACAGACCGCCGACGCGAGCCAGGCCGACCTGTTTCTGCGGCTCCCGAAGGAGGTGCGCATCCAGCTGCTCGTCGAGCTGCCGCTGGCCGACGTCGAGCGCTTCTGTCGCGCCAGCGCCGCGCTGCGGCTGGCGCTGTGCGGCGTCGGGCGCACCTTGGTGCGCGACGTGCGGCGCGAGCAGAGCGTCATCTACCTGTCCGAGGTCTGGGCGCGCAAGCTAGAGCGCGACTTTGGCACGTCGACCGTGGTCGAGCGGTGCCGCGCGCCCACGTACGCCGAGCGGCGCGCCGTCGCGCTCGCGCTGCGCACGTACGTGTCGCGTCCGTTTGGCGCGCGCGAGATCACGCGCCGGCTCGCCGAGCTCTACCGCGCGCTCATGACCAAGGCGTTTTTCGCGGACGCCGGGCGACCGTCTCCGTGGAGCGACCGGCGCTTTGTGCGCCACACGCCCGGCCAAGCGGTCGTCTACTACGTCGACCTCGACACGTCTGAGCACCAGGTCACCTTCACCAGCGTGCCGCTCGTGACGCTCTACCAACAAGACCTGATTGGCGCGACCGACGCCAGAACGCTGACCGAGCGTGACCATGTCCAGATCCGCGTACCGCTGCCAGCCGACGTGACCGCGACGAACGGCGCCGAAAAGCTCGAGAGCGGCGCTCTACTGGCGCTGGTGCTCGTCTCGGACACCGACGGTGTCGTGGTGTCGAGCGACGGCCGCCAGACGCTGGTGATCGATAGTGTCTTCCGAGCGCGCCGCGACGCAGTTCCTCCGCGCGGCCTGCTCGGAGAAGCGCTCGACTTTGCCAAGCTTCGGACGACCAACGACGGCCGCGCCACCACGGTCGAGCTCCGGATCGACAATGGCGCGCCTGCCGCCGCGTTCCAGCCCGAACGCAAGTCGTTCCAGTCGGTCGAGCTGTACGCTGTCGAGCCGATTGGCGACGACGCCGGCGCGCGCCTCCGCTTGCTGCAGGCGGTCGACAACGTGGCGCTGGCCAACGCCTACAAGGAGCGCATCGAACCGCTGCTGCTGACCGAGACGCACTACGTGTTTGTCTACGACTCGCGCGCCGCTCACCACCATACGCTGGTCGTCGTACCGCTCGCCGACCGTGGCGCCCAGCCGCTTGGCTACGGGCGCAACGATCGCCGGCTCGATCTGGAGCTGGACGTCCGTCTCGGCGAGCTGGATGTTGCGTGGAAGGCGTTTGCGACTGCGCCGCGCGCCGACGGCGCGTTCCGTATCGTTGCGCACCGCGAGCAGACCCGCAGTTGGCCGGGGTCCATCTACCCGGATCAGAGAACGACCGATGTCGTCGTGATTGCGATTGGCGCCGACGGCGTCGCGGCGGTCGCCACTGTCCACCGACTGCTTACCTACGTGCAAGTCACTCCGGATCCGTTCGACGCAGACGTGAGCGTGACCGGCGGTGAGGACATCGCGCTGATGGCGAACCGCTACCTGGTCGGCGCGTTTCGCGTATTCACACATGACTACGAGGGCGACACAAAGTCCGACGAAGACGTCGACGTCTATCTCGACATCATCACAGGCCGACTGGTGCTCGCCGGCTGGAGCGCAACGGGCAGCCGGACTCTTGCGGCCGACCTCAGCAACGCGCGGCCGCCCAGCATCGACGTGCGCGAGCTGCTCTTCGGAGGTCGCGAACGCATCGACGGAGCGCGGATCGTGCTCTGGCGTCCGCCGGGCGTCGACGAGTGAACATTGGTCGAGTCTCAACCAACGATGCCCTGTCCTTTGTCCGAATCATCCGCGGCGGTCGACAATCGTCCGCCGCGGGTTGTGCGCTACGTGTACGAGCGCATGCGAGGCGTGTTTCCCGACTCTGTTTGTGCGCTGAATCAACACGAGGGGGTGTGGGAAATCTACATCATCCCGCAAACCATTCTCGATGGCCGCGGGATGCTGGCGCTGTACGTCAACGTCGCCGATCCAGACGAGCCAGAGTTTACCTGGAAGTATGGAGTTGGTGAGCTCCTCAACGGAGTTTTGATCGGCCTCGCCGCCGAGCAGAGCGCGGACGAAGTTGGTTTGTTGAACACGTTTGCGGAAGCGCGTCTCGAGGCGATGAAGTGAAGCGCGCGATTCACTCGATCCGCCTCTGTGCACTGCAAATCAGCTCGAGCAAGTGGTCCATGAGCTGCGCGCTAATCTGCTCGACGCGGTGTGTGCCGCGTCGCATGCACGCGTTCGCTTCGGCGGCAAAGCGCAGGATGGCGCGCGAGTCGGAGAGCGCACACTGGCGCACCAAGCCGTCGCGGTAGACAAACAGAGTGGCGGCGTAGACGCTGAACGAGATGGTTGAGCGCGCAAGCGGTAGCGCCCTGCACGTGGGCGGCGCGCTGTGCTGCGCGAGCGGAGCCGTGGTCATGCTTGTGTCCGAGTGTGGTGAATGAGAGTGTTTACGCGGCCAGCGCGGCCAGTGCTGCGGCCGCGACGAGCAGCGGGCGGTGTGCGGAGGCGGCAGATGCGCTCGAAGTGCGCGTCGATGCGGCCGGGGTCTGGGCGGCGTCGGCAAACTGCTGAGCGGCGCGCGCCGCAAGCTCGTCGTTGATCTGCCGGAGCAACATGCTGGCGCGCAGCGCGTCAATGTGCGAGTCAAAGGCGCGGTACGAGAGCTGCTCGGCGGCGGCGCGGCACCAGCAGTCGAGCTCGCCGCGGCCCGGCCGACCGTCGGCGTGCTTGGCGACCGCCGGCGGGTAGTGCGAGCCGGCTAGGCGCGGCCGGAGTGTGCGCACGTCGACGAGCGCCATGACGTGCTGCTGCGGCGCGTCTGCGGCGAGCGCAAACGGCAGGCCGACGCAGTGGCGCACAAGGCCGGGCTCGAGCGGCGCGGCGCACGCGGCGCACGTGGCGCCCGCCCAGCCGTCGAGACAGACGCACTCTTCGCGCGCCGACGTGTAGTTGTACAGCGACGCGCCGTGGCCGGCGCACGCCAGGTGCGCGCAGTCGGGCTCGCCCGGGTGCCGGTTCGAGTGGCACGCGCACGCGCCCGTCGACCGATCGAACACGCCGCCACCCGAGCACACGCGCTCGTTGAGCCGAATCACGTCGTCGTCGGCCAGCGCACACTCGCTCGACGGCGCCACCACAGACGCGTCCTCCTCGCCCTCGCGCACACACCGGTCGTTGGTCCGCCTCAGAACGCCGATCAGCTCGCTCGCTTCGTCGCGCTCGGCCAGCTCGATCAGACCGACGCCGCACGTCGATTCGAGCAGCTCGCGCGCACGCTCGACGGCGAGCAGAAACTCGGGCGTCGCGACGGCACCCGGAAGCGCGGCGTTGAGTGTCGCGGCGGTGTACTCGTGCGCCAGGGCGTCGAAAAATTCGTCAAAGCTGATCTGCTCGAGCACGGCCCAGAGCGGCGCGCAGCACACGCGCCTCTCGCCGACCAGAGCCCGATTGGCGCGCACCGCAACGCGCCACTCGGCCGCCGTGCGGTAGACGCAGCCGGCGGCCGGCGGCGGCGCGTCGTCCATGGGCTCGCAGACGCCAGTGACCGGGTCGACGGCGTAGTCGACGTCGGCGTCGATGGCGCACGCGCCGCGCTCGCAAACGCCGCGCAGGCGGCAGTCGCCGGCCACCACGACGCACGCCGACGCGTCGTCGAGCGCGCGGCACGTCGACGAGTCGCAGCACGCCGTCGAATCGCACTCCTCGGCCGGCGGTTCGATCAAACCGTTGCCGCACACGGCGCACTCGTGCGCAAACCGATAGGCGTTGGCGGCCGACGCGCACTCGGCGCAGCGGGCGCCGGCGGCGGTCGACGGCGCGCTGATGCGCAGCCGGACGTCGGGCGCGTCGACGGCGCGCTGCAGCACGACGACGAGCGAGAACGTCTGGACGTCGCCAAAGCCGATGGTGTCGGCGACAACGGTCACCGAGACGTGTGCGGCGCCGGCGACGCGTGCGCGCTCGATCGTTGAGCGGCGCTCGTCGCCGTCCTGCTCGTTGACGCGAAACTCGTCGCCGTCGGCGACCGCGAGCCGTAGGTCGTTGACAAGCGCGGCGCCCGAGCGGTCAAAGGTGGGCGTCGACGGGTAGTCGGCGTAGGCGAGCGAGACGGTCAGTTGATCGTAGCGCTCGGTCGGCGCGCCAGTGGCGCCGTCGAGTACCTCGACGCACCAGTGGGCGGCGCGCGTCTCGAGCAGACCGAGCGCGGCGTCTTCGTTGGACAGGACGGCGAGCTGGACGCGCTCCGACTCGAGCAGCGCGTCGAGGGCGACGCGGCCGTGGCCAGTGGCGTCGATGCGCTCCTCGTCGTTGGCGAATGGGGCGTTGGGAAACGTGCCGCGCATCGGTTGGGCCGAGGCGGCGAGCGCGGCGCGCAGGAGCGAGGCGGTCGGTTGCGCGACGTCGACGCCGGTGCGCGCCGAGTCGGGGTGGTGGCCGTCGGCAAAGTACTGGCGCAGGAGGAGCGCGCCGCCGGCGACGAGCGGCGTTGCCATCGAGGTACCGGCGAGGCCGGCGACCGAGTCGGCGAGCGAGCCGCAGCGGTTGGCGGGCGCGTCGTGCGCCGCCGACCACACGTACGGGCCGCCGGGCGCAACGAGGTCGGGCTTGCGGAACGAGAGGTCGCGCGAGCCGCGCGACGAGTAGGACGCGAGCCAGTCGGGCGAGTAGTGCTCGGTGGGCCGTGTGGCACGCTGCGCCAGCTCGACCGACTCGACGCCGTTCATGGTGGCGCCGATGGCGAGCACGTTCTTGGCCATGGCGGGCGACACGACGGTGTTGGCGGCCGGGCCCGAGTTGCCGGCCGCAAAGACCATGAGGAAGTGGCGATTGTGCCACGCAAAGCGGTCGAGCGCCTGCTCGTCGGCCGAGTAGCGGCCGTTGAGCACGGCGCCCCACGACGCCGAGTGGACGCGCGCACCGACGTCGGCCGACCAGCGCATCAGCGTCGTGTCGAGCTCGAGCGGCACGGCGAGAAAGTCGGAGCCGTGCGCGAGCAGATCGATGACGGCGAGCCGGGCGCCGCGCGCCGCGCCGCCAAACTCGGCGACGCGCGGCGCGGCACCGGGCAGCGCGGCGCCGAGCGCCGTGCCGGCGACGTGTGTGCCGTGGCCGCCGCCGGCGTCGTTGAGGTCGCCGCCGACGCCCGACCAGTAGGCGCGCAGCTTGCGGTGGCCGGTATCGCGCGGCACTGCCTGCGCGACGGTGACGGGCACCGTCGCGTCGGCGTCGGCAAAGAAGCACGTGTCGTGCGCCACGCCAGTGTCGCTCAGCGCCAGCAGCTGGCCGGCGCCGTCGAGCGACGCGGCAACGGTGCCGAGGCCGGCGCCCGAGCGCAGCGTGGCGTCGGCAAACGCGTTGAGCGAGTGGAACGGCGCGCGCAGCTCGACGCGCGCGACACGCGGGTCCTGAGCGAGCGCCTCGGCGACGCGCTCGGCGTCGTCGCAGTGCACGTCGGTGAGCAGCGCGGCGCGCTCGCTCGTCTCGCGCACCGAGAGCCGCGTGCGGCACGTCGGCTGCGACAGCTCAACGAGCTCGACGCCGCTCGCGTTGTGCGCCACAACGCGCAGCTGAACGACGAGAGCGCCGCTGCCGTGCGAGTCAAACTCAAAGCTGTCGACGTTGTGGAACGCGTGCTCGGCGTCGGCCGTAGAGGCGTTGAGCGGCTGCTTGTGTGCGTTGAGGCGCGCGGCGCGCATTGCGCGGTGCTGGACGCGCAGGTGGCGCACGTCGTCGGCCAGGTCGGCGCGCCGATCGCGCGCGCCGACGCGGTGGACGGCGCGCACGTGCGCCAGCGCCGCGAGCAGCCGCGCGCCGCGCTCGGCCGAGTCGACCCAGACGCGCAGGCGGTTGGGCGGCACATAGTCGGTCGGCGCGTAGCCGAGCACGCGCTCGGCGCGCCGCAGCGCGTTGGCGCCAATCGCGCCGCCAAACTGCAGATCGTAGTGGCCCGGCGCGTCGATCGGCCCGAGCTCGCCGACGGCGGTAGCGCTCCGCTGCGCCACCGAGACGCGCGTTGCGCCGCACAGTGCGGCGGCGGCGGCGGCGGCGGTGAGCAGAACAAGCATCGGTGGTGGTGCGCGCGGCCTGCTTGCTCGTACGCGCGACCTGCTTGACCACAGCGGTGCGAAACCAGAGACCTAATAGCGCGCATTCGTCTGCGGGGTGTGCGAACGCCGCGCGCACGCAGCCGCATAGGTGCGCATACACGCCGCCACTACAATGCTCAAATTTTGTCGACCGGCGGTCAAGTGGCGCGTTCTCACTCTCGCTCAGTTTGCTTGCCTGCCGAGCAGACGCGCGCCAGACCTACCGAACCACCGTCCGCTGCCGCTACAGCCATCATGAACGAGCAACTGCTCGGCGAAGACATGACCGACGAGGAGAAGAAGGCGATCAACGTGCAGCGCCTGACCGAGTCGCAGTCGAACACGCTCTGGTGGGTCAAGGTCGCCTTTGGCATCGTGACGCTGCTGAGCGCCATTGCGGCGTTTGTGCTCGTCCTGCTGACCGACACCAAGCCGCACTTTGAGCTGATCCTGACGGCGACCGACGACTACCGCCGCGGCGACACCGTGCAGGCCGACGGCTACCCCGACTTCATCATGGGCGCGGTCGGCTCGATCCGCATCGGGCTGGCGGCGGCGTTTGCGTCGCTGCTCGCGTCGTTCGGCTACTTGTTTGTCTTTGCGTTCCACAGCGCGGAGATCTCGCAGATGAACCAGGGCTCGAACCCGTACGTCTGGATCTTCTTCCTCATCTGGCACATCCCTTACTTTCTGGTCATCGCGTTTGTCTCGGGCGTCCACAACGTCTTTGTGCTGACGCTGCTCTCGCTCGGCGTGTGGGCGTGGCTCTTTCTGTTCTGGGCCGACGACCTGCTGCACTCGAACGCCTACATGCTCACCAAGCTGCGCGCGCGTGCGCGCGGCGCGTCGAGCTACGCGTGGGTGCCGTTCATCCAGATCCTGATCCTCGCGCTCACGATCCTCGTCGTCGTCTACATCTACCTCGGCTTCACGTTCAGCGCCGAGGCGGCGCCCAACAGCATCCTGCTCGCGATCCCGATCACGCTCGGCGTCCTCTACCTGCTCCACCCGCTGATCTACGGTCTCTACATCGGCGGCGTGGGCGTCAACAGCATCTACACGCGCGAGCTCGGGTTCTACGTGTCGAACGGCATCCTGGCGCTCGTTGCCACCTGGCTCACGCTCGGCATCTTCACCGGCGACGACATCGAGCCGGTCCACCCGTCCGACGAGGAGTCGGCCGCCGCCATGCTCAGCCCGCTCGCCGCCCTGGCCGGCTCGGTCGTGGCGTCGCTCGCGCTCCGTGCGTGAACCCCGCATCGTTTGATTGAACCGACGCGCCCTACGCGCGCGCGTCGCGTTTGTCCAATCCACTCGCTCCAGCGCACACTCAATCCACTCGCTCCAGCGCACACCCAATCCGCTCGAGCGCGCGCGCAACAATGTTTGCGTACCGCGCGTCGCCGGGCACGGCGCGCTACGCCGACCTGGAGCGCAGCGTGCGCAGCGGCGACATGCTGCTGTTCGACGACCCGCGGCTCGACGCGCTCGGCCCGGCCGAGGCCGTGCGCAGGCGGCGTGCCGCGGCGCTGGTGCGCGCGCTCACGGTCTGTCCGTGCGCCGCGTACGACGCGCTGGCGCTCGACGAGCAGTTTGACGCCGAGCTCGAGCGCTACGACACGCAGCGCGCCTCGCAGCGACCGCCGCTCGCGTCCGAGTGGCTGCAGTGGAACCACGCCGCACTGATTGTGTGCATGGACGTCAAGCGGCCTGGCGGCGGGCGCGGCGTGGTGGTCGACGACGGCGCCGAGTCGGCGCTCACCGAGCCGTACGTCTTTGTGCCGGCGTGGAGCACTGGCGGCGATCCGGCGCGCGACACGTTTGTGCTCAAACCGCTGCGCGAGTTTCTGGCGTCTGGTGTGCGCGGCGCGCGCTACGCCCTGCGCCACCTGCTGCTAGTCGACGAAGGCACCGGCGGCACCGACAACCGGCGCATGATGTCGCAGCGGCGCGCCAATCTGCGCAACCGGATCGTCGACTTTCAGCGGCGCGTCTTCGAGGCTGCCACCAAGCGACCCGATCCGCAGCGCATGGACCGCTGCGTGGTGCGCGCGCTGACCACCACCGAGTCGTTTGACGTCGAGCGTGTGCGCGCCGACGCAGCGCGAGCCGAGCGCGACGTGCTGCTGCTCATGCGCGCCAGCAGCGCCTACCTGGTGCTCCAGACGCTCTTCAGCGCGCAAGTGACGCGCATCGAGCCGCGCGTCATCGACGCAGCGCGCCTCGTCCAGTCGCACGACGCGCTGCAGGAGCATCTGGCCGCCGCCTACCAGTTTAGCGACGCGCGCATCTTCACGTACGAGTGAAGCGTCCGACTCGAGTGCGCACGCGCGCAAGCATGAGTGACCGCGCGACGCGCAAATTCGCCTACCTGGTCGCGCTGCCGGCTCCGGCGCCCGCCACGCGCTGCGCGCTGAGCAGTGTGCCGTGCTTGCCGCGCGGCGCGCTAGAGTCGTGGTGGATTGAGCGCGCCGAGCTGAGCAAGGCGGTGCGCGACGTGCAGGCTCGCGCGTGGCGCGTGCGGCGCGGCGCGTCGCGCGAAACGTGTCGCGCGCTGCGCACCGAGCTCGCCACGCTCTCGCAGCGCATCGGCTCGGTGTCGGCGCGCTGGCGCACCATCTACGCGCTGGTGGCGGCGGCCGGCAGCGCGCTGCGTGTGCGCGGTCTCTGGCTGCCGCACTGGCAGACGCTGGCGACCGCCGCCGTCTACGAGTTTGCGCTGGCGCGCGACGACGCACCGCGGCGAGGCGCGGCGCCGATTGCCGAGCACTGCGAGCCGTCGTTGGTGCTCGAGAGCGCCGCGCTCGGAGCGCTGGAGTGCGCCTGTGCGCAGCAGATTGCGACGTTGGCGACCGAGCTCGACGGCGCGCGCGCCGCGCCCGAAGCGTTGCGCGTGCTCGGCACGGCGCGCGCCGAGTGCGACCGCGTGCTGGTTGCCGTCCTGCCGCTGCACTTTGCGGCGCGCAACGGACGCGAGTCGCCTCTGCTCTCCGAGCACTACTTTCGCCGCACGCTCGGCGCGCTGCTCGACGCGCAGGCCAACCACTGTCGTGCGCTGGTGGCGCGCGCCGCGCGGCCGCCCAACGCGCCGCTCGCCGCCCACTTTCTCGAGTCGGCGGCGCGCCACTTGCGCACAGCGCGCCGCGCGGCACACACCGCCGAGCCCGACCTCGACGCGCTGGCGCGCCACCGGCACGGTGCGTGCGCGCTCGCACTCGCTCAAGCGTTCGACGCCCACTACCGCGCCGACCCGAGCGCGCCGCTCGACGTGCGCTATGCCGCCGACGTCGACAACGAGCGCGCGCCGGGCCACGCGCCGCTCATCGAGGCGCTCGCGTGCGCGCGCGTCGCACGGCTCTTGTTGGCCGACGTCGCGCCGGTCGCGCGCTTCTTCGACGCGCTTGTCGAGCGCGCGCGCACCATGCACCAGGTCTTTGTTCCGCACGCCCAGCTCGACTTGCGCGACGCCGGCGCGCAGCTCGCCGCGCGCCGCTCGGTGCGCTTCGTCAGTGCGCCCACCAGTGGCATCGCGAGAGCGCGCGTCGTCTGCACCCACCGCGCGCCGCTCGGCGCCGCGTGCAGCCTCGACGAGCCGCGCGCCTACCAGCTCTGCGTGCCGCACTCGACAGCCAACTAACTCACATTCGCCGCCAACCATGAGCAACGATCAGACGCCCGCCCAGCCGGACACCGCGCCGGCCCGGCCAGTGCCAGACGAGTGAAATGAGATTTCGGCACGCAATGGCACGTGCGCCTTGCATTGACCAAATGCGCAAACCCGACTCGGTCTACAAGCAGCGCAAAAATGAGTGGGTGTGTGCAAGCCGACGCACCGATGGAGACGGACGAGAACAAGGCCGCCGCGGCGAACGCGTTGTCGAGCTCGCCGCGCAACAGTTCGTCGTTTGCGCCCGACGCGATCGGCGCGCTGGACGCCGACGCGCCGCCAATCGACGTGCCGGCGCTCTTTGCACACAACCGCGAGCTCGGCGACTACGCCGACCGACGGCGCATGCGCGCCGCCGAGCAAGATCTGTGTTTGCAGCAAGCGACGCAGGTGCTGGCGCTCGGCGCCGTCATGTCGCTCGGCGAACTCGACGCGCCCGCCAGCACGCTGGTGGCGCGCGTGCGCCACTGCACCGACAAGCTCGAGGCGGTCGGCTTTGTGACGGCACACACCGACGCGCTCATTGCGCAGCTCGAGCAGTTCTGCGTCGCCGAACGGCGCGTTCTCGGAACGGCGGCGCAACGTTGCGACGACGCGCCGCTGGCGCGCATCGAGCGCGGCTCGCGCGCCCGCGCCGCATCGAGCCTGGTCCAGACGCTGCGCACGGTCCACACGATGCGCATCGAGCGCGCCAAGAAGCGCCGCGAGCGCGACGACAACCTGCGCCAGGTCTACACCGCCATGCGCGACAACTTTGCGCGCCACTTTGACCCGACGCACTTTGGCATTGTGATTGACGAGCGCGGCGGCGACTCGGACGCCGACGACGCGTGTTTGCTGTGCAGCAACGCGTTTGACGGCGCCGAGCCGCGCCGCCGTCGCGTGCTGCTCGAGTGCTGCCAGATGAAGCAGTCGTGCTGCGTCGAGTGCCTGATGCGCACGGCCTACACGAGCTCCAACTACGCGCGCAAGTCGTTCTTCTCGTGCGCCTTTTGTCGCGCCGAGCTGCGCACTTACGGCCAGCTCGAGCCGCGCGCCAGGTGACGCGCGCGAAGAATGTGAATCCGAGCACACACTCCCATTGTCTGTACCAAACTCTGGCTTCGAACAACAATGACGCGCGCTCTCGAACTGCTCGTGCGCTACGGCACGCGCGCCGACGTGCACGCGCTGCGCACGCTGGCGCCGGCGGTCGACCGCGCCGTCATGCTCAAGTTGGCGCGCGACAGCACGCAGGGCGACACGGCGTGGTGCGCGCAGCGCGCGCTGGCGCTCGACGGCGATCTCGCCGATGACGACGACGGCGTGCAGGCGGCGATGCGCGTCGTGTCACGCTATGTCGAAAACTCGGTCTACGACACGGGCGTGGCGCACGCGCTCGCGGCGCGCATGCTCAGCGGCACGCTCGGGCCGTACACTGCGGCGCAGAACCGCACCGCGGCCATCTTCACGCTCGCGCAGCTCGTGCGGCTCGGCGCCACCGCGCTGCTCGTGCGGCAATTCACATTTGTGCGCAACAACTTTGTGGTGCAAGCCGAGCGCACCGACGCGGACGACGAGGAGGAGGAGGGCGCGAGCGAGGGCGACAAGGGCGCGGACGAACCGTCGGTCAACGAGCAGCTGGTCGGTGTGCTGGGCGCGCCGGCGGCCGGCGTGCCGTTTCTGCGCGAGATGGCGGCGAGCGTCGTCTGGTGCTACAACGTGGCCGGCTGCCTGCTGCGGCTGGCGCTGGCGCACACGCAGTACGACACGGTGCGCGAGCTGCTCGAGCGACCCGAGTTCTACGCCACGCTGTCGGCCGCGGCGCTTGACGCCGCCGACCGCGCGTGCGCCTCGGCGCTGCTCGGCGCGTACCGCAAGCAGCGCGACGGGCAGCGCATCGCGCTCGTCAACATCCCGTCGGCGTGCGTACCCACGCTCGAGGCGGCGGTCGCCGGTCTGCGCGGTCCGATCGGCAAGCGCTACGCAACGCTGGCGCTGATCGAACGCCTTGCTCGCAGGCGCGAGAAACTGGCGGCGGCTGCTGGCGGCGACGAAGTCAAGGCGTACGCGGCGCTCGCCGAGGAAGAGCCCGACGTGCGCGTTGCAGAGGCCGAGACCAAGCTCGACACGCTGGAGTGCGCCGACCGCGCGATCGTGGCCGCGCTGCTTGCGCTGCGCCCGCTGCTGGCGGCGCACGCCGACACCGACGCGCACGTCGCCGAGCTGGTGCGCGTGCTCGGACCGCGCATGCCCGACGCCGACGAGCTCGACGCGCTACCCGACCGCGGCGCCAAGGTGTCGGACGAAGAGCACGAGGCGCGCCAAGCCGAGGTGGCGCGCACCGGGCTCAACAACAAGTTTGATCCGCTGCTCGTCAGCGAGGAGGCGCTCAGCACCCTGATGCGCGCCTACTCGTGCGCCGACACGCTCGACACGGCGATTGGCGTGGTGCACGCGCTCTACCGCTTCCGGCTCGCGTGCGTCAAGCGCGAGATGGGCGCGGGGCGCGCGGCGCTCGTGCTCGCGCAGAAAGAGGCGCTCGAGACTCTGCGCGCCCATCGTGCTCAGCGCGCCGAGGCGCTGCGCGACGCGGTGCGCGCCACCACGGCCGACGCGTACTTTGGCGCCGACGAAGACGACGACGAGGAGGAGGAGGAGGAGTAGGAGGCGGGGTGGGGGCGAGGAGGTGGAGTGGGGGTGAGGAGGCGGAGTGGGGGTGAGCGGAGGAGTGAAGCGCTACAGAGTTTCGAGCAGTTCAATCGACTTGCGCGCAAACCGTGCCGCGCTCAACGTCGCGAGCATGGTGCGCTCGGTGCCGCGCACCAGCGCGTCTAGCCTGTGCGCCGCAATGGCGGTGGCGAGCACCGTGGCGACAAACAGAACGATCGCGAGCACGCCGAGCACGCGCTGGAGGCGCCGCGGACAGCACATGCCGCCGCACAAGCAGCACGACACGCACCAGCCGGCGCAGACGAGCAGCGCGAGCGCCCAGAACGCGATCAGGGTGTAGACAACAGGGTCCATTTGCTCAGAAGCGCGTCATTCGCCGTTCTTTAGTGGCGCTTGACCTGGAGCGCGGCGAGCGCTGCGCTCATTGCCGGGCGGCGCGAGCGCACGACCGCAGTAGTGGTGCGCGTCGCCACGGCCGGCTGCTCGTAGGCAGCGCCGGCGGCGCGAGTCGTCGTGAGCGCGGTGCGCTCGTCGTCGTCGTTCGAGTTGATGATGCGGTTTGTCTGGTCGGCGCGCGAGATCCACCAGTCGGCCTTGTCCGGGCTGCGCCAGCGAAAGTAGCCAATGACGAGGCCGATGAGTGCCACCACGACGGCGGTCAGGAAGACGACGACCGCAACGCTGTCGAGGTCGCCGATCCGCTCGTCCTTGCCGTTGACAGTGGTGAGCGTCAGCTCGCCGGTGATGCCGCCGGCCAGGTAGACGACAAAGATCGGCAGGTAGAGCGTGAACCAGTAGGCCCAGATGCGGCCCTTGGTCGTCTGCGACGGCGCGGCGCGCACGTCGTTGGCGAGCAGCGCGAGTTCGCGCTCGTTCCTGCGCGAAAAGTAGTTGACGTTGAGCACCGCAAAGACGATCGTGACGAGCAGCAGCGCGATGTGGAAGAGCACCTGCTGAAACGGCCGGATCGAGAGCAGAAAGTCGTAGACGGCCGGCGTGAGCATGTAGAAGATGATCGCAAGCGCGTACAGGAACGTGAGCCAGTCGCTAGGCTGGTCGGACGTGTACCAGCGGAAGAGGATGTAGAGCGCGCCGCCGGCGCCGAGCACAATGCCGACGATGCCGAGCGCGAGCGACATGGACGACGACACTTCGGGCTGGTAGTTGCCGAGCAGAAAGTTGCCGGCGACGCCGGCGAGCGCCGCGGCGAGACCGAACCACGTGAACAGCGTGTCGAACACAAAGACCGGCACGCGCCGCAGCTCGTTGGCGTTGGCGCCGGTCAGCGGCGCGTCGACGAGCCGCCAGCCGACCGTCCAGAACTCCCAGCGCAGGCGCGGCACAAACTGAAACGCCCAGGCGTAGATGAGGCCGCACGCGACGCCAAACACAAACGAGATCGGCGTCGTGAAGTTGAGGTCGATGATGAGCGCCGCGGCGCCGTCGGCCTCGTTGAACGGGTCGTTGCGATGAATCGCTATCACCGTGTTGTAGAACCACAGGATCGTGAAGATCGTAAACGGAAAGCCAAACGAGTGCGTCAGATAGGCGCCGAGAAAGCCGTAGAGGAACAGCTCCATCACGACGGCGGCGAGCACCATGGTTGCGCACAATCCGCGAGCGCGCGGCGGTCACTCAGCGTTGGCGGGTGCGCGCGCGCCAGACAATCGCGCACTTTGCTCGCACCGCCGACAAACCCGCGCGTTTAGTGGCGCGGTGCGCGCGCTACGCAAACAGCGACGTCGAAAAGTGCCGCTGCGCAGCTTCCATGGTGGTGTTGAGCAGCAAGCCGACGTGCTCGTGCTCGTGCGCCGCAATGTTGACGATCAGCAGCGCTACGTTGGTCGCGACGGCGCCAAGCACGACAAACGCGAGAATCTTGAGCAGCGCCAGCGTCACGTCTTGCGCCGAGCGCAGACAGCAGCACCAGAGCGCTGCCGCGGCGGCGCCAAAGAGCAGCGCAAAGAAGCAATCGATGGCGAGCGCCTGGTCGTGCGCCTCGAGCAGCTCGAGCAGCTCGAGGCGCGCGCGCATCACGAGCGGCCCGAGCGCCGCCCACAACGAACGGTGGTTGAGCATCGTTGGTTGTGTGCGCGGGCGTGTGGGTGTGCGCACCGGCGCCAATTGGCGGCCTCTAGAGCCGCTTGTCGCCGTGCGTGCGCTCACGCGCCGCGGCGAGCAGCGCCGGCACGTTGAGCCAGAGCGGCAGCACAATGAGCGCGATCAGAGCGCCGAGCGTCATCAGGCTGGCCCACTTGATGCGCTCTATCTCGTCAGCGCAGTGCAGAAGGACGTGGCAGCGCGCCGGTGTGCACTCGATCGAGTGCAGCGCGTAGGTCGAATTGAACTCGGACAGACAGTCGGCGTTGTTGCACCAGAGCATCGACGGCGTCAGCATGTGCTCGAACGGCGCCGCGTGCGCCTCGGCACAGCCAATCGCGTCCGCAGCGTCGCCGTCGATGCCCAGATGCGAGTGCCGGTGCACAAAGCGGCGCGCGTGCGAGTGCGGCGTCGCGTCGGCGCGCTCGATCGTCGGTCGCTCGGGCCCAAAGGCGTGCGCCAGAGCGACGAGCAGAAGCACCGACGCACTCATGGTTGGCCACCGCGCTACACCGTTTCTCTGCCGCCGACGCGGCCCGGCTTTGCATTGTGCTCGGCCGCCGCCGCCTCTGGCGGTGGTTTGGCGCGCGCCGCCGCGGCTAGCGCGTGCTGCTGGTAGGCGAGCGCCTGCACCTGCTCGTCGGTGCGCAGCAGCAGCGTCTCGGCGCTGTGGCGCGACAGGTCGGTGAAGAACGCGCCGCACAGGTCGACGCCGATGAAGAGCAGCGCGAGCGCGGCGCGCACCAGCTCGGCAAAGCGCGTCTCGCCGCCGCTCACGACAAACACGATGCGGCCGACGAGCACGACCGAGTCGAGCACGAGCGCAATCAGGTAGAAGAAGACGAGCATGCGCAGCGTGTCGACGGCGAGCGGCGAGTAGTGGACCGCCACGTAGCCGAGCATGATGGTGAAGACGTGCGGTAGGTGGAGCGCGAACAGGAACAGATCGTAGCCACCAAACGCACTCAGCAGCAGCGCGACGAGCACGTTGCCAAAGACGCGCGAGTCCCATGCCACCACGAGCGCCAGCGAGCGCCGGCCGTGAATGCGCATCGTTGGCGGCCGAGCGCCGGCGGGTTTCTACGGCCAACCCGTGTCCGCCCAAGCGCCAACGATGCCCGCGATTGTGCGGCGCGACGCGCCGTCGGTGCTCGGCGCGGTGCGTTTTGGCGCCCGGCCGCCGGCGGCGGCGTCTGGCGTGCTGGACGACGTCAGAACGCCGCCGGCGCGCGCCTCCGTCAACGATTACGACGCCGCGCTGCGCCGCGCGCACATGTGCTTTGAGCAGCAGCAGCAGCGCGTCATCAACTCGTTTCTGCCGCCGACGCTCATTGACCAGGCGCTCGACCCGGAGTCGGCGACGTCGACGCGCATCACCGGCCGCCAGCGGCTCGGCCTGATCCGCAAGGCGCTCGACTCGCTCGGCCTGACGTTCTCCGACGACCAGCGCGAGTTCATCAACCGCATGATCGCGGCGTGCGCCAAGCTCATCTTCAAGGACGACCTCGACTCGAACATCGACGACCTGCTCGCCGAGCTCAACATCGCCGAGCTGCACCAGGAGCTGATGGCCATCATGCCGCGCCGCTTTGGCAAGACGTTCAGTGTCGCGGCGTTTACCGTCGCGCTGCTCTTCGCCATCGAGGGCCTCGAGATCGGCATCTTCTCGACCGGCCGCCGCGCGTCGCAGAAGATCGCCGAGCTCATCTACTGGTTCATGTGCAAGGTGCCGGGCTTGCGCGAGCGCATCATCAAGCACAACGTCGAGGCGATCTGGATCCAGGGTCCGGCTGGCCCCGACGACATCCGCAAGGTCTCGTCCTACCCGTCCAACGTCCGGATACGTCGCAGCGCCCGCGGCCGGTGAGTGCGGCGGGGCGCAGGAGGTGGTGGTGGACAATCGATCGATCGGCGCGCGCGCACGAGGTGAGTCGGAGGTGAGTGCGCGCGCGCACGAATTCGCAGCGTTGGGGGCGCACGAATTCGCAGCGTGGGGCGCACGAATTCGCAGCGTGAGCGCACGAATTCGCAGCGTGGGGGCGCACAGATGAGTGAGTCGCGCGCTCTGTTGGACGAGCTGGAGCGCTGCGACGGCGTCGACATGACGCACAACCGCGACGGCGAGCTCGAGACGGTCGAGGAGCGTGAGCGACGCGCGCTGGCGACCGACATCCAGAAGCGCGGCGGCTTTGCGGTCGAGGGCGCAGGCGGCGGCGAGCAGGACGCCGAGTTTACGGCCGCAATGGTGCACGCGAAGAACAAGAAGAAGGCGAAATGAGAGCGCGCACGCGTTCAATTGGGGTTGACGTAGATGCACGCAATGCAGCAGCACGCGAGCACCACGAGCAGCCAGATGATGAAGAACGTTGCGGTGCCGTCGGACAGATTGTCGAGCGAGACAGGCGGAATGGGAATGGTGTGCGAGGCCGCGCTGGTTTGCGCTTCGACGCGCGGCGCTTCGGCGGCGACTGACGGATCGCAGATCTGGTCAAACGAGCGCGTTACCGAGCCCGACGTGCGGCCAATCGAGCGCGCGCGCAGCTGGAGTGGCGCGCCATCCTTGCGGCACTCGGCGTGGTTGAAGTGGACAACAAAGCCGAGCCGGCTCGCGTCGATGTTCGGCGCCGCGTCGCCGCGGCGCACAATCGCGACCATGCTCGTGGCGCCGCTGACCTTCGAGTACAGTGTCTTGTCGTACTCGAGCTCAATCTCGGCGCCCTCGTAGCCGTCAATGTCAATCGCGACGCCGCCCATGTTGGCCGGCTCGGGCCAGCCAAACTTGCACCGGTAGTCGCCCACCGCGCGCCGCAGCTCGACAATCGGGTTGCCGATCGAGTCGGTGCACTCCTTGAGCTCGACGAGCGAGGCGCGCGCCGCCGCCGCCGCCGCGGCCAGCAGTAGTAGCAGACCGAGAGCGCTCATCGGTGGCGGTGCGCGCAGACTCTACTGCCAATCGGCGAAACGGGGGCTTTAGTTTTCCGCGGCGCGCAACAGGCGCTTGACGCGCCGGTGGTCGATCGGCACGCTCGCGCCAGCCGTCTGGCCGCCGTAGCGCCGGATCGACGCCATCAGATGGTAGGTGGCGAACATGACGAGCGCGAGGCCGGCGAGCGCCGCCAGCAGCACGCCAATGCGCGCGTTGTCAAACCGCGGCCGCTCGTGCGACGCAATGCGAAACTCGACGCCCGGCTCGGCCGAGCCGCCGGCGGCGCTCTCCTCGAGCACGTCGGTCAGCTCGTCGACGCTGCGCGCCGTGCGCGCCGCGCGCAGCAGCTCGTGTGCGTTGCCTTCGCCGACCGCCAGCCGCGCGCAGGCGAGCGCGGCGAGCGCGCAAGTCAGCATTGCGCTGTAAGCGGTAGTGTTCGTCGGCTAGGCGACAAAGTAGCGCGCGCGCTCGCTCAAGCATGAGTGGTCGCCCGCGACGCCGCCGGCTGGCCGAAGCGTCGTCCGAGTCGTTTGGCACGCGCGTGCCGGGCGCCGGCGCGTCGTTTGCCGGCGATCCGTTCCACGCCGGCGGCGCGCCGGTGAACCGCCGCGAACCGGCCGACCAGCGCACCACGCTGTCGTCAGACGACGACGAGACGTCGTACGGCGAGCGCGTGCAGACGCAAGCGACCGCCGCCGCACCTCTGCAGCGCGACTTCACGACCGACGCAAGCGAGGCGCAAACGTTCCGACCCGACCCGCCGCCGCCGCCGCCACGCCGCACTCTCGCGCAGCGCGCCGTCGAGCAGCGCCGAAGCGGCGCGTCACCGACCAAGCGCCGCGCGGCGGCGCGCCCCCATCCGGTCAAGCGGCGCATGACGGCCGCAGAACTGCTTGCGCAGCGCTCCGATGCGCGCACGCAGGCGCGCGACGCTCTCGAAGCGCTGCGCGAAGGCGCGCGCGAGCGCGGGGCTGGCGGAGGCGAGACGCGTCGGGTGGCAAGCGCGGCGCGCCCGATCCGCAACTACAACGACACGGCCGAGCTGGCGCAACGCGCCGACGCCGAGCGCGACGTGGTGATCGAGAGCGATCTGTTCGACTCGCTGCTGCGCGACGCGCCGGGCGAGTACCAGTCGGCCAACAAGCCGCCGTGGGCGCCGCGTGTGCCGGCGCACGCGCTCGACGAGCTGCTCACGTGGGAGGCGCTCGAGGTCATGAGCGAGCTCGAGCTGCGGCGCAACGATTGGTACACGCTCGCGCTCATGGTCGCCGGTCTCGTCCAGGCCAAGCCCGAGGCGTTTGTCGTCTTCCGGCCGAGCACCGCGTCAACCGCCGCCGTCCGGCCGACGCGCGAGCGCATTGCGGGCGGCTACCCGCCGTCGTCGGGCGCCAACGACGAAACGGCACGCGCCCTCGACGCGCTCAGCGCGCTCTCGCCGTTTGCCGCCGCCGCCGCGCCGACCAAGGAGGGCTTTGAGCGCGACGTGGTGTCGCCCGACGCCGCCATGGACGAGTTTGCGCGCGAGCGCGCCGAGGCGGGCCGCCAGCGTGCCGAGGCGGCGCGCGCGGTCGACAACGACGCGCCGACGGTCAAGACCGAGCCGAGCGGCGCGCGCTTTCCGGCGTTTCGGCGCGCGGCGCGCGTCGCGGCGCCCGCCATGCCGTTCTACGCGCGCGGCTTTGCGCCCGAAGACGCGGCGCGGCAGGCGCGCGACCGGACGCGCGTGGCGGCGGCCGAGCCGTGGGTGACGCGCTCGGCGGCGACTGGCGTCTTCTACCTGGCGCCGGCCTACACGGCGGCGCGCGACTCGGCGCACATGCACATTGTGTCGCGCGCCGACGCGCTCGCCGACGTGCCGCTCGGCGAGTTTGTGCGCGAAGGCGCGTCGGCGAGCGTCCAGCACCGGGTGCGCGTGCAGTTTGCGCGCCTGATTGCGGCGTTCTACAACATTGCCAAGCACAACGCCAACCGGTCGGCCAAGCTGGCGAGCGACATTGCCAATGTGACGTGCTTGGCCAACTCGATCATCGGCTGGTTTGTCAACCGCATCCGCTACGAGCCGCGCTCGCGCACCTTCTCCGACACCGGCGCCGCCGGCGCGCTCGACCGGCGGCCGCTCGGTCCGTCGGGCGCCGTCTCGTTTGCGCCGCCTCGCGCCAACGACGCGCGTCCGTCGTACATCTACGGAACGCGGCCCGTCGCGCCGCTCGATCCGCTGCTCTACACGCCGGGCACGCTGCTCGCGCCGCTCAATCTGTGAGCACAGTGAAGCGAGCCGACCGAGTGTGCGTGCACGAATTTTTCCGGCCTACATTGGCGCGAATACGCCGCCGGGTGTGCAAACGCGTGCAGCGCTGCGAACCACCACCACCACCACTGCCACCGCGCGCACGCAAACCACCAACAATGTCCAACGTTCCGGTCGCGCTCGGCAACGGCACCGACGACATGGGTCGCAGCGCCGACCTGTTCTACAGCGGCTCGGCCGACGCGGACGCCGATCTCAGCGGCCGCTTTGCGACCCAGGCCGCCGCCGCCGCGCCGGCGCCGCAAAAGGCGGCGTCTGCGCCGGTGGCCGCGGCTACGACGGCGCCGAGCGCCGCACAGGCGGCGGCGGCGATCGACGACGCGCTGGCCGGCGCGTCCAACGCGCGCTTCATCGGCGTGCCGCTGACGTTCAAGTGGTCGGCCGGCGCCGCCGGCAAGCCGCAGCGCAGCCGCCTGGCGGCCAAGGCGCTCGGCAAGTCGAAGGGCGAGATTGACGCGCTCAAGTCGTCGTCGCTGGCGTCGCACGCGCCGCTCGAGCGCGCGCTCAAGCACAACAACCTGTCGACGGCCGAGAAGTTCAACGTCAAGGCGATGTACATCCAGAAGGCGCACAACCTGTCGAACGAGCCGGTCGCGCTGCAGGTCGCCAACGTCAACGGCCGCCACGTCAAGAGCAACGCGCACCAGGACGGCAAGTGGTCGACGCTGGTGCTGTTCCCCGGCGAGCGCGTCGACTACTCGCACATGAACGGCGGCCGCGGCCTGCTCATCGCGGCCAACAACCTCGACGCCAACGGCCAGATCAACGTCAACATGTCGCCGAGCGAGCTGATGAAGTACGCCGAGTCGCACCCGAACCACATCGACTCGGCCGGCAAGCCGACCAAGCACCTGGTGCACCTCGACCTGTCGGGCTTTGCGACGCCGGGCCCGATCGAGAACCAGCTGGCGCCGCTCGAGAAGAACCCGCTCGGCCTGCTCGTCTACGCCAACGCCAAGAAGAAGATCAACTCGATCCCGGGCATCGAGAAGGCGATCGGCGGCCGCTTGCCGCCGCTCGAGGCGCACGACCACGCCGCCACCGACATGCTGCCCGACCTCGAGGTCCAGCCCGATCTGTTTGGCCAGAAGGGACACTTCAAGGCACTCGTCAGCGCCGCCGACCTGCGCGAGCTGGTCGAGCACTTTGGCCAGGAGAACGTCTCCAAGGCCCAGCCCACCTCGGCCCACGACCACGTCATTGCGCTCACCAGCGCCTCTGACTCCAAGGCCGGCGCAGCCGAGGGCGGTGTCGTCCACGCCCAGTTCAACTACGAGATCCAGCACAACGGCAAGGCGTACGGCAAGTCGGTCGAGTGAGCGCACAGAGCAGTAAACCGCCGCTTGGTGTCTGTTTCCATTTCATTTTCCAGTCCGCGATCTCGCTCACGCCAGAATACCACGCCGATGTCCGTCGCGCGGATGCGTACGCTTTGCGAGCGGTCTTCTTTGGCGCTTGGCTGCTCCGGCCAGGCGCCGCGTTGGCGCTCGCAGCGCACGCTTTCGTGGCGCACGAACACCCAAGAGAACCTGTCTCGCCGCGCGCTCCTCTTGAACTCGGTCGGCAGCATCCGCCACGAGCCACAACAGATAGCCCAGGGCCGTCCGCGACCTCGCCTGACGTTTGGTCGGAAAAATGAGAATCACAGTCTCGTCTGCCTCTGGCGCGATCGGGAAGTCGGCGTCCGAACGGCCCATCTCAATCTCAAATCTCTGCCCGGAACGTAGATACGCCGCCCGACCCATGGTCACGCAAGCAAGATCCCGACTCATGGTTTGTGGTGGTGGTGGTGGTGGTGGTGGTGGTCGGCTGGGATGACGCACCCTCTCATTTTTCACGCCGGGTACGCAGTCAACCCGCGCATCAACGAATTGCCCGAGCTAACTCTCTTCCAACTCGCCAAGCACGGTGCGCGCGAGTTGATCGTCGGCAACAACGAGCACGGCGCGAAACGCAGACAGCCTAAAAAAACGCATGGTTGGTCTCTGCTGACCAAAGTTCACTCCTCCGCGTGCTTGCGCTTGCCCAGCTCGCCGCCGATTATCGCCGCGTCGCAGAAGAGGTTCTTGGCCGCCTGCAGCGCATCGATGCCCGCAATCAGGCGTCCGATATCGACACTCGCCGGTGCCGCCGCGAGCAGCTTCTGGGCAGTCTTGGCAATCTCATCGCGCGCCATCTCCATGAACTCGATAGTGCCGGGCTTGAGATCGAAGCAACCGTTGATCATGTCGGCGCGCACCTGAACCGCCGGAAGGTCGCCGGGCTTGCTCTTCTGTTGGTCGGCGCTCATTGTTGGTGGCGTGGGTGAAATGTGAGACCGCAGAGAGGAAGAGGCTTTCAATCAACTTCTTCTAGATTCGGCAAGTAGTCGTCGTCCTCGTCGTGCAGGTCATCGAGGGGAGGAAAGTCGTCGTCGATGGGATAGGTTTCGCGCGAACCAGCCAGGTCCACATCATCGGAATGCATTCGAGGGCCGGGAACAACGCGCTCTCCACCGCCGTCCTTAAAAAAATCGAGATCATCGTCTCTCGAAAACGGAGAGTTCGAACTATCCACAACACACTCTGGCGGAGGACTCATCGGTACGACTTCTCAGCAATGGGAGTGGTCGGGCGGATTGCGCAGAAGTGCACCAGAATTCGCAGTTCATTGTGGACCGACACCGACCAGAATACCACGGCCATGGCCGCCGCGCGGCCGTGTGCGCTTTGTGCACGGTCTCCGAGTGCGTGCGGGGACTCGCCGGTCGGTCTGCTCGTACTGTGCTCGGAGCACACTGTAGCGCCGGAGATTCGCTAGCGCCAAACGACCCAGCCAAACCGGTTCGGAGCGTCCTCGCGCCGGGATGCCCGCCGATCGCAATGCCTCCGCGCGGTGGTGTCTTTGCGTACCACCGGGGTTGCGCTCCGTGGCCAGAATAACAATTGTGCCAAAATCGGTGTCCAACACCGTGACGTTTGGCAAATCTTCGCGTCCTGCCTTGTTCTCGGCGGAGGCGTCGGTCGGCGCGGACCGCAGCAGATTTCCGAGAAACTCCGCGGCGCGGAGGAGGTTGCCGCGAATGTTCATAGTTGGTTGTTTGGTGAAAAGGATTGCATTCTTGCGACCTGCAGACCCGACCGATGACCGACGAGACCGAGCCGTTCTGCGTCGCGTGCGCGCATCCAGGCGGCTACCGGGCAACCGAGAACTTGCGCGAGTGCGAATGGGAGGGGTGTACCGTCTTGCTGTGCGACGAGTGTGGATTCGTCGAGTGTTGCGAGCGCTCGTTGTGTTCGGATCACTACGTGGCGTGCAACTACTGCGATAGGACACATTGCAAGGAGTGCTCGAGCTGGGGCGACAAGACGAACGAGGTGTGCGCACAATGCTATGACAAGCTTCGAGATTGAATGCGAATTTACGAATTGCCTGTGAGCGCCGCGTCACGCGCCGCATCGCGCCGCCGCTCGATGCGCTTGGCGGCGGCTTTCTGCTGCGCGCGGCGGCGCTCGCGCTCCTCTTTGCGCGCTTGCTTCTCGCGCGTCTCGTGCGCGCGCGCCGCCGTGCCGATCGAGTTGGAGCGCGCCGCGCGCCGGATGACGTCGTCGAGAAACGAGACGCCCGACGCCGCCACCTCGTCAAAGTTGCGCTTGTGCTCGAGCAGAAAGTTTTCGAGCGTCGACAGGGCAATGATCGTCGGCAGCCGGAAGAGGCTGGCGTAGGCGGCCGCGTGCTTGGCGCAAAAGTAGACGTAGCCGTAGGTCTCGTTGCCGACGTCGGTGTCCTTGAGCACCTCGAGGCCGACCATGGAGCGCGGCCCGCTCTTGACGGTGCGGCAGAGGTCCATGATGCAGCTCGTGCCCTCGGCGATCACGTCGTCGCACAGCGCGGCAAACGACGGCGAGAGCATGAGCTGGCGCGGCGCCGAGCGCGTCGAGCGCGCGCCGACCGTCGAGAGGCGCGACAGCGGGTTGTCGACCAGCCGGCGCACCGGCTCGCCGCGCACGCGGCGCATCGCCACGGCGCCGCCGGCGCGCTGCGACGCGTGGTAGCACGCGTCGCACACGAGCCGATCGGCAATGGCGCGCGCGTACCGCGACCGGACCGGCACGAGGCAGTCGGTGCACGCAAACACCACCTCGCCGGCGAGCCGTTTCTCCTTGCCCGGCATGTAGAGCGCGCCGGCGTGCAGCGCGCGGCCGCACAGGTCGATCTGCAGCATTGTTTGGCGCGCGCACTGCGCGTACGTCGCCATCGCGAGCGCGTCCTTGCGCCGCTTGGCCGAGTACTTGACCATCTTCTTGGCGCGCTTGTCGTCGTCAAAGATCCGGCTGATCTTGGCGCGCTGTGTGTCGAGCTGCTTGGCCTTTTTGCCCTCGGTCTTCTTGCGCTTGCCGGCGTCGGCCCACTTGACCGCCGCAAAGCGCTCGTCGGCGCCCGGCATCGCGTGACCGAGCAGCAGAAACGAGCGGCGGTTGGGCGCGCCGGCCGCCGGCCCGTAGTCGCCCACGAGCCGCATGCGCCGGTCGACTTCGCGCCACATGGCCGCCTCAAAGTCGAGCTCGCCAAGCCGGCCCTTGCCGCGCGCCACCAGCCGCAGCTCGCGCTGCCGCGGGTCGGCAAACGGCGCACCGGCGTACAGCTGCTCGCGCCGATCAGTCTGCGCCGCAAAGCGCGCGCGCCGCTCGTCGGCAAACGCGCCGGCAAACGCGTCGGTCGCAAACTGCTCGGGCGTCGGCGCGTCCTCGAGCGCCACCGCAGCGCCCCGATCGTCGCCCTCGGCCACAAATCGGTCGTAGGCGCGCGTGTGCAGCCGCGAGCGGTGGTGCAGCACGGCGGTGTACGAGTCGGCCGGCCGCAGCGCGCCGAGCGGCAGCGGGCGGTAGTCGCGCGCGCGAAGTCGCTCGATCACCTCGTCGTCGTCGGTGTGCGCCAGAAAGCGGACGTCGTTGTTGCCGACCGCCATCGCCGAGTGCGGTTGGCCCGGCTCGGCAAACGCCGACGCGCAGCGCTGGCAGTCGACACAGACGAGCGCGCGCAGCAGGCTGCGCGGCACCGGCTCCGAGTCGGGAATGCAGTAGTGGTTGCGCAGCGTGCGCAGCTGGTGGTCGAGAATGTGGCGCGGTAGCGCAAACGAGTGCACGTTGAGGTGCCGGTAGACGGCGCGGCAGAACGCGTGCATCAGGTAGAACTGGTAGGCCGAGTGCTCGGCGAGCCAGTTGACAAACTCGCCGAGCGCATCGGCGTCTGGCGCCAGGTGGTACTGGGTGCGCACGTGAGCAAATCGGCGCACTACGGCGTCGGTCGCGTGGAAGATGCCGAGCGGAAAGCGTGCGCGGCCGACCAGCTCGCGCTCGATCCACGCCCGGTCGACTTGCCGCCCGAGCGGCAGCTCGGCTGGTCCGACCGGCTCGATCAGGTAGGCGAGTTGCGCCGGCACAATCGTCTCGCGGTAGCGCTCGAAGCGTGCCTGCCCACCACCACCACCACCACCACCACCACCACCGCCCGATTGCCCTCCGCCCGCCTGGCTACCCCCTCCGTCCGCTGCCTTGTCGACCGGTGCGGCGCGTCGCGCCACGCTGTCGAGGCGGAGCGGCGGCGTGACGCGCGGGTAGCGGTAGGCGGCGAGCAAGTGCTTGAGGAGCAGTTCGGTCTCGCGCGGCACCACGTGGTCGACCGGCTGGTCGCCAAAACCGTCGTCGGTGATCTTGTCCTGCATTGTCTTGAGCAGGGCGTCGAGGAACGGCTCTTCGCCGCACGAGTAGTGCGTGTTGAGCGGCTGTGCGCGCGTCGCGCGACCGAGGTACTGGTAGGCCGAGTAGGCGGTGAGAAAGGCGCCCGGTGCGCACGGCTCGGCGTAGAGCGCGTCGAGACGCGCGCGCAGGCCGTCGCCGAGGATGAGCACCCGCGTCTCCCAGCTCGCCCAGTTGACGCGGCCGAACAGCTCGTGCCGGACCGGCTCGTGCCAGCGCTCGAGCCCGAAGATCAGGTACTCGCGTAGCGCCAAATTGAGCATGTTCTGGAACAGGTACTCGTGCTCCGACGTCGCGGCACCGCCGCTGGCGCTGGCCTTTTTGCGCCGCAAGACGAGCGTGGTGAGCCAGCGGTAGACGATGATGTCGCGCGCCAGCGCCTCCTCGCCGGGCAGCGTGCGGTCGGCCGGAATAACGTTGCGGTGGGCGTGCGCGTACTTGATGCGCGTGTGCGGTCCGACGGGCGGCGGAAGCGGCGGCGACGGTTGGCCGCCGCCGAGCTCGACGCCGCTGGCGGGCAGCGCGTCGGCAGCGAGCCGCTGGTCGTAGTAGAGCCGGCCGCGGTTCTTCTCGAGCTGCGCGCGGCTCATGGCGTTGGCGGTGTGCACGCCGGCGCGAAACGCCTCGCGCAGCACTCGCACCGCCGGCCCGTTGCGACCCGGCTCGACGGCCGCCTCGAGCTGCTCGGCCTCCGAGTAGTCGCGCAGCTGGTGCGGCGCGAGCGGCGTGCCGGGCGGCGGCGGCGCGGTGCCGTACGTGCGCACCGCGTTCTTGCGCAGCTGGGCGGCGCTCTTCTCGCGCGTGTCGGCGTCGCGCTCGGCGCGCTGCGCCGACGTGTGGTAGCCGGCCACCAGGTCGACGTAGCTCGTGTACTGGAGCCGCGCCGCTCCGCCGCGTCGGCGGCGCGAGCGTGGCGAGCGGCTGCCGTTTTCGGCGGCGCGCATGCTGACGGCGAGCGCGTCGAGGTCGTAATCGGCGTAGAGCGCGGCGGCGGTGCCGCCCGGCGGCCGAGTGTCGCGCGGCCCGGCCGGCCGCCAGCGGCGCCGGACGCGGTCGTCGAGCGTGAAGAAGAAGAGCCGGTAGACGGCGTAGCGCATGCGCCAGCCGGCGCGGTACTTGGCGCGCCGGTAGACGCCGAGAAAGGTGGCGGCGAGCAGCAGCTTGACGAGGCCGAAGAAGCCGGCGTTGGTGGCGCTCGAGTCAGCGGCGTTCATCGCCACCTCGCGCACCTCGCAGCGGTGCGGCAGCGACTTCATGAGCACGTCGACGATCGGCGAGTCGCGGCGCGCCGCTTCGGCCGCGTCGGAGCGCGAGAAAAACTCGCAGCGGCCGAGCTCGCGCGACAGGTCGGGCAGCTCGGAGTCGGTAAACGCCGTGTGCGCGTCGGGCGCGTAGCACTCGAGCAGCGCCGCCATGGCGCCGCTGTCGTCGCGCGGCACGTAGCCGAGCTCGTCGATGCCGATGGCGAGCAGCAGGTGCGCGTCGAGCCACTGGTAGAGCCGGTGCTCGGCGCGCCGGTGGCGCTCGCGGTCGGCGCGCGGTACGCGCTCGTCGGCGTGCTGCGCGTACGCGTGCTTGGCGAGCCGGAGCAGAAAGGTGATGCGCAGCACCAGCGTCCGGTAGACGCGGTAGTGCTCGACGGCGCCCGGCAGGCGGTCGAACGCGACCGGGTACCAGGCGTCGAGGCCGCCGGCGCTCTGCGGCGGCTCGATGTGCACGTCGCGCTGCAGCGCACCGCTCGCCGCGACGGCGGTGAGCGGCGCAGCGTACAGGAAGACGCGCATGGCGTAGGTGCGCTCGGGCGTCGGACCAGCGAGCGTGTCGAAGAGCGCGCAGTTGGCGTAGCGGACAAGGTCGGGCGGCGGGTCGGTGGTCGGTTCGGGTTGGCTCAGGATTCGGTGTCGTGCCTCGACGGTGGGGGCTGCGATCGCACGCTCGGCGCGCACAACGCGCTCGGCCCAGCAGCGCTGGTAGCCGAGATCGTTGAGCGGGTCGAGCGGCGGTGCGGTCTTGCGGCCCACGCCGACGAGCGGCCAGCGCACGACACCGTTCAGAAACCCGCCTGACCGCCCGGTGCGCCGCCGCCGCCGCCGCCGCCGCCGCCGCCGCCGTCGCGCTCGTAGTACTCGCGGCCGAGCGGGTAGCGCGGGATGTTGCTGTAGTACTGGTAGCAGCCCGAGCGCTGCTGGTCGGGTACGACGCGCCAGCCGACGCGCGACATGATCGGGATGTTGAGCACGAGCCCGTTGTGGCCGTTGGTGAGCCGGCCGCGCGTCGCCTCGACCGGAAACTCGCCCGGCACGTCGGTGAGCACGTGCGCGCCGCACACCAGGTGGTCCGGCCGGACGCGGTTGTTGCGGAGCGTGACGTTGACGACGCAGTTGTTGGCCTTGGCAAACTTGCAGCCGATGCAGTAGCGGTAGCTCGCCTCTTGCGCGTGGTGCGCCGGGTTTTGCTGGACGCGATGGTACTCGTCGGGAAACCAGAAGACGCGCCAGACCGTCTTGACAATCGGATTGCCGTGCGCGTCGTACAGGTTGCGGCCCCAGCACGCGTCGCCCGACGCGCAGCGCGCCTCGCCCGGGTGCGCAGTGCGGCAGAACGAGACAAAGTAGTCGTACGTGATGGCGATCGAGCGCGCGCGCATCTCGTCCGACGGCAGCAGCTCGTGCGCCGCAAAGTCGGGCGCCTGCTCGATCGCATTGGCGATGAATGTGGCGGCAAACGCCGACATGTGCTCCTCGGCGTACGGCGTCGAGTTGGTCAGCACCACCAGGCCGTCTTCGTCGCGCTCCAGATCGCTCTTGACGAGCCGCACCAGGTGGTTGGCCGCCGCTGTCGAGTTGACGCCCGGCCGCCGCTGCTGCGCGTGCGCGCACGCCGCCTGCACGTTGCGCGCGTCGCGCTCCGCCGCACTCTCGCCTTCGACCGTCTGCGCGTCAAACTGCGCCGAGCGCAGCGCCGTCTGCACCAGATAGCGCTTTGTCAGATCGTACGTCTCGATGCCAAACACGTTGGACAGCGACTCGCTGCGCGCTCCGTCGGCCGCCTCCGCCGCCGCCTCAAACGCCGCCTCGGCCGGCTCAACTGGCGCATCGACCAGCACCGACTCGTCGGCCGCGTCGCGCACCAACAGATCCTTGGGTCGCTTGCTCACGCTCGGCGCCGACTCGGACGCCTGCGCGCCGTTTGCCTGCGCGGTGCTCGCCTGCGCGCCGTTTGCCGGCTCGGGCTCCTGCGCACCGTTTGCCTGCGCCGCCGGTTCGTCCGCGCGCTTCTTGGCGTCCGGCGGCTCGGCCGCGGCGCCCTTGGCGGCGGAGGCTTTGCGTTTGCGCAACAAAGCACGCAGGGCTGCGCGATTGCCGGTCGAAGACATTGTTGCTGGTCCAGTGGGCTCGGGCAATCGGCGCCCGGAATGCGAACACCCACTCCCTCGACCGGCGGTGCCAACAATGAACGATCCGAAAGAACGGCTGGCGCTCGCAGTCTGCGTCGACCTGTACCGCGCGCTTCTGGCGTGCGCGCCGAGCGCCGCCAACCACCACGCCGTCTCGCCGCTCTTTGCCGGCTGGTTCCGCAGCACCCTGCCGCCCAACGACTATGCGTGGCTCGTTGACAACGGCGCGCCGCCGCCGCGCGCCCGCGAGCGCTCCGACGCGCTGCTGATGTCGCGCGTCAAGGCCGAGATCAAGCCCGAGCCGGTCGACGAGGACGACGTCAAGCCGCCGCCGCCGCCGCCGCCGCCGCCGCCGCCGCCGCCGCAGGCTGCCGCGGCCGGCGGCACGCGCATGCTCGACGTGCGTGCGCTGGCGCGCGAGGCGCGAGTGGCGCGCAGCGCCGACACGGTGATCGAGGTGAAGAGCGAGCCGGTCGAAGAGGGCGGTGCCATCGCGACGCTGGCGACGCGCTCGTACGACGGCCGGACCAAGGTGGCGAGCGATACGCTCGCCAACCTGTACGCCGCTGAGGAGCGGACCGACGCGATCTCGACCGTGCAGCGGACGATGAACCGGATCCTGGGTGCGCGCGCCGAGTCGCGGCTCGCGTCGCGCTCGGTCGTCGCCGACGTGGCACAGGTCTTCCTGACGCTGGCGCTCGAGCCGATCGACCTGTCGATTGCGATCCGCTTCCGGCGGCGCGTCGACGAACAGCTCGTGGTCGAGAACCTCGTCGCGATGATGCGCGACGTCGAGTACGCCGAAGGCGTGAGGCTGCGCTCGACGCACTACGACGACACAATCGACGAAGACGGCAAGCGTCGCTTCCGCGACCTCTTCGACGAGATGCACTTCAACTTCTTCACGCGCTTCCCCGAGCTCGCCGTCCAGTGCGACGAGCGCTCGCCGCTCGCGCTCTTGCGCGCCATCGCGTCGCTCTGGAGCGTGTGCGCCGAGGTGTTTGGCCAGTGCGGCGTGACGCCGACTGCCGAGGACGCGTGCGACTTTCTCTACAACTCGCAGCTCAACGAAGCGCTCGCCAACCGCGCGCCGCTGCTCGCCGCCGTCGCGTGCGCCAACATCGAGGGCATTGGTCAGCAGCGCGCCTTTGACGTCAAGCAGATCATGCTGCTCGGCCTCGAGTCGGCGGCGCTGCGTGTCACCCATCTCGCGAGCACGGTGCGCCGCCGGCCCACCTTTGCGCGCCAAGCGCTGCCCGGCCTGATGCGCGCGCTTGCCGCGTGCCGCGCCGCTCACCAAACCGTCGCCGCCTACAACCACTCGCAGCACGCCTACGCGCGCGACAAGGCGCGCGTCGAGGCGCGCGGCGGCAATGCGAGCGCGCTCGACGGCGCGCTTGCCGCGCTCGGTTGACGCGTGCACACCCGCGGGGCGCGGAGCGCGAGACGAGCTCGTGTGAAAAAATGTGAATATGATTTTCACCCGACTCATATTTTCGGCCGCTTCCATTAGCGCGATTTTTGCGGCCAGAGTGATCAGGTGTGCGCGGGCGGCCAAAGGTGATTTCGGCGTCGAGTCGGCGGATCGAGTATGAGCGTCGGCAAGCGCGACGCCGACGCGCTGTGCGCCATGCGGCCGCGCGACAGGCGGTTTTTGCACGAGCTGCTCGAAGTGGCGCGCGCCGCGTTTCCCGGCAGCGACTTTTTCGCGCTCGACTGCAACCGGGCCGACGAGCGCCAGCTCGTCGACGACGTGCTGTGGCCGCGCCTCGAGGCGGTTGTCAAGCGCGAGCGCAAGGTGCTGCGCGACGTCTGCTACGTCGACCGCGCCAGCGGCGCCGAGCGCACAATCAAACTCGCATTCGACGGCGCGCGGCTCGTCGAGCGGAGGCGCGAGCTGGCGAGCCTGACGCAGCGCGACTGCGTCGAGCAGCTGCGCGCCGAGTCGCACTACGCGCTGCTGTTGCACTCAACCGCCGACGACGACACGCGGCTCGTCTTCCTCGAGCGCTATCTGGCGCTCGACGTGCTCGCCTACACCTACGCCGTGATCGAGACGCAGCAGCTGCCGGTGCCGCCCGCCTTTGAGGCGTTTGCGTCGGCCGCGTGGCCGGCGCGCTGCTGGCCGTCGCGTCGCGTCCGCTCGATGTGCCGACAAGCGATGCCGCGCTTCTTTGCCGACCGCGTGTTCTGCATCGAACAGTGGCAGCGGCTCGCCGAGCAGGTCGGCGTTGGTCGCCACGAGCCGCGCCAGGCCGAGCCGGCCAAGCCGGCCGCCGAGCGCCTGCTCGAACTGCAGGCCGACGCCAAGCCGGCGCCGCGGCCGCGCTGGCTCGCAATCGACGCCGACGCGCGCATGGTGGTGCGCCAAGAGGACGGCGGCGACGCGCTCGACTCGAGCACCGGCTCGCTCGACTCGCTCGAGGCAAGCGAGCTGCGCTGGTCGACGGCCGACGGCGAGCAGCGCGGCGAGACGAGCAATGCGACGCGCGCGCAGAACGGCGCGACGCGCCGCGCGGCAGTCGAGCTCGACAGCGATGCGCGGCGCGGCGTCGCGCAGCGACACGAGTACTGGGACCGGCTGCGCGCGCCGGGCGCCGAGCTGCGCATGCGCGGCCGCATGGGCCGCGTGCTCGCCGCCGCGCTGCACCTGTTTCTGCGCGTCTCGGACGAGGCGTTTGACGCCAAGTTTACGCAGGTCGACCTGTTCTACTTGAGCCAGCTGATGAGCGTCGAGTGCTTTGGCGGCGACACGCGCCGTGTGCCGCGCCTCATCGACGCCAAGCTGCGCGCGTCCGAGGTCGCCGCACAGTGCTCCGAGCGGCTGCGCGACGCGGCGCGCCGCGTCTCGGCGCTGCCCTACACGTTTCTCATGCACCAGATCGACGCGCCGCACCGCTACGACTATGCGTGCGCGATGGCCTACGAGGCGCTCTACGGCACCCTGCCCGCCTACCATCTGATCGACCTGATTTTCGACGAGATCGACGTGCCGGCGCTGCTCGAGCGCATGCAGGTGCGCGGCTGGGCACCCGCTCGCCACCAGCGCTCTGTGGCGGTGCGCGCCGAGCGCGCGTCGCGCGCCGCCCTCGACGCGTTTGTCGAGCGCAACGCGCTCGTCTACGACGCTCAGCGGCTCGCGGCGCTCGACTCGCTCGACGCCGTGCTGCGCGTGCCTCTCAACACCGACCGGAAGCGCGTCGGGGCGCGCGCGCCGGCCAACGAGCGGCGCGGCTCCGAGGTGCTCTACGCCGCCAACGCTGTCACGCCGCACGCACTCCAGACGTCGGTGCGCGCCGCGCTGCCCAACGCACGCGACGGCCTCGACTACCTCGTCGTCTACACGCCGCTCTCGTACGTCTACGAGGACGATCGGCGCTACGCGCACTGCGCGCGGCCGTCCAAGGCGGCGGCGGACAGCGGTCCATCGGCGGTAGATGGCGCGGTGCGTGAGGCGAGCGCGCTGCACGGCGTGCGCGCCGACAGCGCCGTCGAGCTGGTCGATTTGGTGGCGCAGCGCGCCGTGCACGAGGCGAGCGCGGCCGAGCAGGCCGACGCCAGCGCGGCGTCGGTGGCGCAGTCCGGCAAGCGGCGGCGCGGCCGGCCGTCGAAAAAGGACCAGTTGGCACGCCAGCAGCGGCAGGAGCTGGACGAGGCGCGCGCGCACGCCACCACGCGCACGACGCTGGCCGAGCCGGCGCTCTACGTGGCGCTGAGTGCGCGGGCGCGCGACGCGCTGCAGGCCAACACGGCGCCGCTCGCGCTGCTGCAGCGCGCGCTCGGCAAGCCGGCCATCAATCGGCACGTGCCGCTCGCGGCGCCGAGCGTGGCGCGTTTGCTGGCCGAGAGCACCAACGTCGGCGCGCTGTGCACCGCGCTCAACGCGCTCTCGGTGCTCGTCGGCGGCGCGGCGCACGAGTGGCGCGCCGACTCGTACCGCGCGCGCCACTACGCGGTCCGGTGCGCACGGCTCGTGGTCCGCCTGGTCGACTTTCACGCCAACACAATGGTCGGCGCCGGCGCGCCGATTGACGGCGGCGCCTTTTCGCTCTACTCGCTCTGGGCGGTGCTGTCGCGCTACGAATCGGAGCGCGCCGAGTACGCCGAGCGCCGGCGGCGTGCCGGCTCGACCGACGCCGATATCGGCGAGCCGCGGCTCGACAACGGCGTCTTTGCGGCGCTCGCGGTCGTGCTCAACGCCGAACAGCTGCCGGTCGCGTGCGAGCGCGCCTCGTTTGACTTTGTGAGCCGCGCGTGCACCAACGAGCGCCGGCTCGAGGAGCACGCGCGCTTTTGCGCCGAGCGCGCCAAGACGCGCGACCGCGACCGCGCGCGCTGGCACGAGACGCCGGCCTGGTACCGCGACATGCGCCGGCGCGGCTCCGCGTCGCACGCGCACGGCATCGCCAGCTCGGCCGCACGCCGGCGCCTCGAGGCGATCCAGGAGCGCACGTGGTTTGAGGACGCGCGCGCCAAGCGTGTGGGCGGCGGTGGCGGCGGCGGCGACCAAGACGCGCCGTTCGAGGCCGACGCGCTGTGCGTCTGCGGCGGCGTTGGCGTCGAGGACTGCGCTGGTATGGCGCGCGCCTACGCCGAGGGCATCGACTCGGTGGCGTGCTGCGTGTGCACGCTGGCGTACACCGACGGCGGCGCCTACGCCGCCGACAGTGGCGGCGCGGTGAGCGCGGCGCACGGCCTGATGGTGGGCGCGTGCTCGTACTGCCGGACGCGCGTGCCGTGGCGGCGCACCGACGACGACCGGCTACTGGCGCCGACGCACATTGAGATTTCGACGCCGCTCGCGCCGTCCGAGGCGCGCGCCGCCGCTCTGCGCGGCGAGGCGCCCGACGAGCGGCGCGTCGGTGCGCTCGCGCTGATCGAGCGGATGCTCGACGTGGCGGCGCACAACGCCGGTCGGCCGACCGAGCAGGCGGTGCAGACGGCCGTGCGCCGCGCGCTCGGCTCGCTCTGTTTTCGCCTGCGCCGCTGGCGCTCGGCGCCGCAGCACCCGCACGCCGCGCCGACGCGCAGCCAGTCGTCGAGCGCCGCGCTCGGCCGCTACGCGCAGCACCTGGCAGAGGCGGGCGAGCAAGCCGGCGCCAACCAGTTTGCGCTCTGGCGCGAGCGCGAAACGGGCCGCGGCAAGCTGCGCGCGGCGCACCGCTCTGTGCTCGACGCCACCGACGCGCTGCGGCGCAGTGACGCGCCGGCAGCTCGGCGCGAGCCGTCCGACGCCCTCGCATTCCTGCTCGGCTCGCTCGAGGCGGCGACGTTTCTGCACCACCGGACGCTGATGGCGGCGCACGCCAAGCTCGCCAACGGCACGCTCGACGGCACACCGTACGCCGCGGCGACGGCGCGCTCGCTGCGCGACATGGCGGCGCCGTTTTCCGACTCGGGCGCGCTGCGCGCCTACGAGCGTGCGTTTGAGCGACGCGTGACGCGCCAACACGTGCCGCTGTGCGACGCAGCATTCGCCGAATCGAGCGCCATTGGCGCCAACGCGTTCGACTCGCTCGCCTCCGAGTGGCGCCGCGACGCCGACGCCAAGCACGATCACATGCTGTTCAACGGCGCGCTGCCGCGCCCGCTCGCCGGCGCGCTGCCGCTGCTATCCGAGCTCACTTTTCTCAACTGGTACGAGCCCGAGGACGCCGGCTCGCGCTCGATGAGCACGAGCAGCGAGTGAACGCGCGCGAGCAGCGAGTGAACGCGCGCGAGCAGCGAGTGAACGCGCGCGAGCAGCGAGAGAATGCGCTAGTAGCGAGTGAACGCGCGCGAGCAGCGAGAGAATGCGCGAGCAGCGAGAGAACACGGCTCAGATGACGATTTGGTATAAGGAATGTTGTTCGACGCCGGGGTGTGCACAAGAGGCGAGCAATGAGCAGCGGCGACGAGGCAATGGACGGCGCCGACGTGCCGCTCGTGTGCATGAAGCACCCGCGCGTCGAGCAGCACGACGATGCGGTCCAGCACATGCTGCGCTCGCTCGCGCCGCACGTCGTGCACGCCGCGCTGGCGCCCAACTTTGACGCCGCGTCGCTCTCGGCGGCGCCGACGCTGCAGCGCGCCTTTGACACGTCGGCGGCGTTCAAGGCGCACAGCGGCGCGCCGGCGGCGGCCGAGCGCGTGCCGAGCGGCTTTGCGCTCAAGATTGACGGCGCGATGGCGATCGACAGCGCCGAGCGCGTCCAGCATGTGCTCGGCGGCTGGAACCAGGGCCTCGGCACGGCGGTCTACCGCGTTGCCGCGATGCCGACCGAGCTGTCGGGCGCGGCGGCCAACGACGACGCGGCGGTGCGGCGCATGAACGAGGCGGCCGCCGACGCGCTGCCGCAGCTCATCTCGCCGGCGCACCGCGTGGCGCTGATGCGCACGTCGAGCGCGCTCGAGGACGACCACTATGCGCTGTTTGTGACGGCCAACGACGTGCCGGCGGCGCGCCGCCTGGTGCAGTACACGGCGGCGCGCGCCGCCAGCGACCGTCCGCTGACGCTCGGCACGCTGGCCGAGTCGGCCGAGTACGAGCACGTGCTGCAGTCGTCGGCCGCCGTGCGCGACATGCTGGCGCGCCAGTACGCCTCCGCCACCGGCATGCAGCTCGTCGAGCAGAGCGGCAGCGGCGCGCTGGTGCCCGAGCGCACCACGCTGACGCACTACGTGGCGCGCGCCAACGATCTGGCGCACGGCGCGCACGACTCGCTCGCCGGCGCGCACACCGGCCACGAGTCCGAGTTCTACGTCGTCTACAACTCGGCGTCCGACGCGAGCCAGGCGGCGCGCGGTGCCGTCGTGGCGCACGGCGCGCTCGGCGGCGCCACGCTGCTCTCGAACGCCGACCCGGCGGCGTCGGCCGACGGCGGCTGGCAGCAGCCCAACTTTCTCTCGCTGCTGCCGGCGCACTCGGGCGCGCGCCACGCCACGCACACGCGCCACACGGCGCTGCACGCGTCGGCCAACGAGCGTGCGCGCGCCGCCGCCGACGCGCGCCTCGCGTTCCACTCTGATCTCGGCGCCGGCGTGCCGCACCCCAACGCCGACGAGCCGCACTACTCGATGCAGGACCCGTACACGACCAAGTGGCTCGACTACCTGTCGCCGTCGATCGGCGACGACGCCATCCCGCTCGACCAGGCCCACTACACCTTTGTCGCCGGTCAGCTGCCCAACATCTCGACGCTCTACGCGTCGCCCGCCATGCTCGGCCGCGTCGCGCGCCACTCGGCCGCGCCGCAAAACGTGCCCGTCGCGCTCGACAACGACCTCGTGTCGCGCATCGTGCCGCTCTACGACGCCGTCGTCAAGCCGAGCAAGTACTCGGCCTCGCTCGCCGAGATCTTCCGCAACACCTACGAGCAGGAGCGCACCCCGGGCGGCTTTGCCCTGCTCGCCAGCGAGTCGGCGCTCTCGGCCAACGCCGACTACACGCCCGACGCGTCGCTCTACGCCGACGCCGAAGAGTACGGCCTGTCGCGCGCCTCGGGCGCCTACGTCGGCACCAGCGCCGCGGCGCGAAACTCGGCCATCGACGAGCTGCGCGTCCGCCTCGCGCCCCACTCGACCGACTTTGACTCGCAGACTGTGCTCATGCTCGACCGCGACCTCATCCAGCTGCTCACAGAGTAAACTCGCGGACACATGTGCGTATCTTCACTCGGCACCAGCCGCGCTCTGTCGCGCGCTCGCTCGCGATAGTCCAGACACAGCTTGGCGACGACAGCGAGCGTGACGGAGACGAAAGACATCACAATGATCAGCGTCAGAGGCGGCGGGATGGCCGGTGCGTCGCACACACAAGCTCGGCGGTCCGGCGTGCACACAAACGACCCCATGTTGCCCACGCCGCCGCAAAAGTCGATGCACTTTTGCTCACACAAGCCGTTGGTGCACTCGATCACGGTGCAGTTTAATTCGCTCATCGTTGAGCGCGCGCGAATGGGCCGGCGCTGTCCGAATTTCGAAAAAATCCTCTCCGCTCGCTTCACTCAATCGGTCTCCAGGTCTGGGTTGCCGTCCGGGTACATCGTGTCGAGCGTGTCGTCGATCGTGCCCGGCGGTAGGCCTTGCGCATAGTCCAGGTCCTCAAAGCCCTGAAAGTGCGTGTTCGTCTGGTTCGCGCGGCGCGGCTGCACGCGCGTGCCGCCACCACCACCTCCGCTCTTGCGCCCGCCTCCGCTGCCACTCCTGCCTCCTCCTCCTCCGCCGCCGCCGCTCTTGCGCCCGCCGCCGCCTCCTTTTCCTCGTGATCCGCCTCTGGGCATTGTTCGCCTCACTTGCGGTTGACGCGACGCACTCGGACGCCTTTGCCGGGCGCAACAGGAATGCGAATCGGCGATTTGGGGCCGGCGCCGATGATGATCGGGCGACCAGGCGAGGCGCGGTAGAAGCGCGGCGGCGACTGACGAGCAGGCGACCGACCGGCAGGCGATCTCTTCGGCGACTGGCGCGAAGACATCGGGTTCTGCGCACCCCGCGCCAAAAATCAACCCTTATCCTGGCGCCCCCGCTTACCCAACTCGCCCAAACTTCTCATTTCGCCCCACCGTTTCGCTCAGAGCGCCGAGATGGTCGGTCTCGTAGCTCACAACGCATCCATCGGCCGATCGTATTCGAGCTCACCGAAAAGTCCCATTTCGCCAACTCGGCGGCTGGCCCGCAATGCGAATTCTCATTCTCATTGCGAGTGATCTATCTGGAG